>Ga0183098_10121_pt1 | contig 286494 bp, 285 predicted proteins | sample BioMet9_FD_128884 | JGI IMG/M metagenome (GOLD analysis project Ga0183098, IMG submission 128884) | Microbial communities from bioreactor (seeded with sewage sludge) at Lawrence Berkeley National Lab, California, USA - Biofuel... | ecosystem: Engineered > Bioreactor > Anaerobic > Unclassified ...
GGTCCAATTGTCGTTGATTTCCCCTGTAAAAGCCAAACGGGTACGTAAATCAGTTTCAAAGCTGCGGTCACCATCATCGCCTAAAGTCTTTTTGTTGGAATGAAAGTACCTATAACGAGCTTCGCCGCTAATTTTGACATTATCAGCCTTCTTTTCCAATTTAGCAACACGAACACCTAGCTGATTTAATTCATCAGCAAATTCTGCAACCAATTTGTCATTGGAACTAATAGCACCTTTTGCTAATGCTCTGGCTACAATTTGAGCCATTTCATAGCGGGTCATAGGTTCATTGCCTTTAAAGCTGCCATCAGGATATCCATCTACGACTCCTGCGGCAGATAGTTTAGCTACGGCTGCATAGGACCAGTGACCTGCAGGAACATCAGAAAAAGGGTTTGCTGCCATAGTTGTAGCATTAACGCCAAGAGATAGTAATATTGTTAATATTAAGGCTTTTTTCATTATAATCCTCCTAATTGTGGGTTTTGTGACAAAGACAGGAATTTGGACAGGATTTACAGCTAGAACCGCAACTTGTTTTACCATTTTTTTTGTCTCTAACTAATTTCAATATAATGGCAATAACTATGACTGCCAATAGTGTTGCAATAATGAAGGTTGACATAATATTTTTATCTCCTTTAACAAGCCACGCTGCGTGTGTTTTTGAGAGCAATAGCTTTTTTTGCTGGTCTAAATAACAGATAGATAAAACCGGTAAGTATAATAAAGGCGGCGGCTGTACCTACACTAAAAATACCTGTGGTAATAAAAGTGCCAAACTGGTAAATACAAAGGGATACAGCATAGGCAAAACAAGTTTGGTAGCCAATGGCGAATAGAGTCCATTTGGTATTGTTCATTTCACGTCTGATAGCTCCCATAGCAGCAAAGCAGGGTGCACACAGTAAATTAAAAACTAAAAAGGAATAAGCAGAAATAATTGTAAAACTATTGGCCATTGCTCCCCAAATTTCTGTACCATCTTCAGAAACGTCAGCAAACCCATAAAGCACACCCAAAGTACCCACAACATTTTCTTTAGCAACTAGGCCTGTAACAGCGGCAACGGTTGCTTGCCAATTGCCCCAGCCAAGTGGTGTGAATATCCATGATATTGTATTACCTATGGAGGCTAGAAAACCATCACTTAGGTTTTCTACCATACTAACATGTCCATCAACAATACCAAAATTGGAAGTGAACCAAACGAAAATAGTAGAAAGTAAAATAACAGTTCCAGCTTTTTGTACAAAACTTGAGCCACGTTCCCAAACACTACGCCAAATATTAGTAAAGGTTGGCAAGTGATAAGGAGGAAGTTCCATAACAAAAGGGGCCGGATCACTGGCAAACATAGTAGTTTTCTTTAAAATTATTCCGGAAGCTACTATGGCCGTAATGCCTACAAAATAAGCGCTAGGAGCAACCCACCATTCACCATTAAATAAGGCGCCGGCAATAAGAGCTATAATTGGCAGTTTTGCGCTGCAGGGAATAAATGTTGTTGTCATAATAGTCATTTTACGATCATGATCATTTTCAATGGTACGAGAGGCCATAATGCCGGGAACGCCGCAGCCTGTACCAATGAGCATAGGAATAAAAGATTTACCGGAAAGACCAAACTTGCGAAAAATACGATCCATAATAAAAGCAATACGAGCCATATAACCACAGGCTTCTAAAAATGCCAAAAAAGTGAAAAGCACAAACATTTGAGGAACAAAACCAAGTACTGAGCCAACACCGGCGATGATTCCATCAAGGATTAAACTTTGCAGCCAAGGGGCACAACCGACACTAGTGAGAAACCCGCTTACCACAGGTGGTATAATATCACCGAAAAGCACCTCATTAGTCCAATCGGTAAGCTCGGCACCTACAGTTGTTACCGATATGTAATAAACCAAAAACATTATTAGAGCAAAGATGGGAAGAGCTAGTACGCGATTTGTGACAATTCGGTCTATTTTATCTGAAAGGGTATGAGTTGAAAATGTATTTTTCACATTACATTTAGCTATAATAGAGGAAATATAATTATAACGTTCATTAGTTATAATGCTCTCCGCATCATCATCCATTTCTTCTTCACAACGCACAATATCGTGTTCTATGTGTTCGAGAATATTGTCGGCAAGCTGTAACTTTTCTCTGATTTTGAGGTCACGTTCAAATAATTTTATGGCGTACCAGCGTTGTTCAGCGTCGGCTACATTAAGCTGAGTTGCCTCTTCAATATGGGCGATAGCGTGTTCTACACAGCCGGAAAACCTATGTTGTGGTTTGGTTATAATATGCTGCCCGGCTATGCGTGCAGCTTCTTCGGCAGCTTCAGTGATTCCCAAACCTGTTTTTGCAGATATCTCTAGTACAGGGCAGCCAAGTTCCTGTGCCAATTTTTTTGTATGAATAATATCTTTGTTATCATGTACAACATCTATCATATTTATGGCAACTACTACGGGTATTCCCAACTCGGTCAATTGAGTAGTTAAATAGAGATTGCGTTCTAAATTAGTGCCATCTACAATGTTCAAGATGGCATCAGGGCGATCATTAATCAAATAATTTCTAGCAACTACTTCTTCTAATGTGTAGGGAGAAAGAGAGTAGATACCGGGTAGATCCATAATGACAATATCTTTGTGATGTTTTAATTTGCCGGCTTTTTTTTCTACGGTAACACCGGGCCAGTTGCCAACAAATTGGTTAGAACCTGTAAGGGCATTAAAAAGAGTTGTTTTTCCAACATTGGGGTTACCGGCAAGAGCAATTTTAAGTTCCATAAATTCAATCCTTCTTTCACATTTGGTTAGCTGCGGTTAACGTTAGCTTTTTTTGCAGGGCGTTTAACGGTTCTGCAAATTATTGTATTTCGATTATCTCGGCGTCTTCTTTACGAATTGACAACTCATACCCACGAATTTTAATTTCAATGGGATCACCTAAGGGTGCAACTTTACGTATAAAAATTGGCGTTCCTTTAGTAATTCCCATGTCCATTATGCGGCGTTTTGTAACCCCGGTTCCGTGAAGCTTAACTACTGTACATGAATCACCACATTTAGCGGTTTTTAACGTAATCATACCAGTTCCTCCTTTTTGTTAAATGCTAAATAATTATTTTTTGGGCAATTTCTTTGCTTATTGCTATACGCGAATCCTTTACACCAACAATAATATTGCCATGGTTTTCGGAGATTATAGTTACCGTGCTGCCCACTATAAAACCAAGTGTTTCTAAAAATTGACGGGTATAAGCGTTACCGCCAATTCTTTTGACAATATGTGAAATACCTATAGCGGCTAGAGTTAATGGCATATTTGCACCTCAATTCTTTGTTTAATAACACGGTTAGCAAAAGCTAACTTAAACCTTAAAAATAAAGTTAGCCTAAGCTAACCACGAGACAATATTAACATAAGGCAACATTCTTGTCAATAAAAAAAGCGGCACTAAGGCCGCTTTTTTTTATAAGGCTTCTATATCTTTTATTAAGGCACTTACCTGCTCTTCAACAGTAGCCCAACCGGTACATATTCTAATGGCTGTATTATTTTCATCAATTAGTTCCCACGGAGCAAATAAATATTTTTCACTAAGTTTTTTCAGCATAGCATTGGGTAGTATAGGAAATTGCTGATTGGTAGTTGATTCAGTGACAACAGGCAGGCCTTTGTTATCAATAGCTGTTTTTATTTTCATGGCCATATTAATTCCGTGTTGGCAAATATTTTCATAGAGGTTGTCAGTAAAGAGTGTTTCAAACTGAATTCCTAAGATGCGGCCTTTGGCCAAGATAGCTCCGCCCTGTTTGCATATGGAAAAGAAGTCTTCTTTTAACAATGGGTTTATAATAACGACTGCTTCACCAAATAAGGCACCGCATTTAGTACCGCCGATATAGAACACATCACAAAGCTGTGCAATATCGGCCAGGCTAAGATCATTGTCAGGGGCGGCAAGCCCATAACCCATACGAGCACCATCAATAAAAAGATACAAGCCATATTTTTGGCAGACGGCATATAAAGCTTCCAATTCTTGCTTGTGATATAAGGAGCCAATTTCTGTAGGTTGCGAGATATAAACCATTTTTGGTTGTACCCAGTGGGCACAATTAGGGTCATTTTTATATTGCAAATAATTTTCTTCAATTTGCGTGGCTTTGAGTTTTCCGTCTTGAGTTGGTAAAGATAAAACTTTGTGACCTGTGCGTTCTATTGCACCGGCTTCATGTGTATTAATATGACTTAGAACAGTACTAAAGATTCCTTGATGTGGACGCAAGGCGGCACAAATAATGGTTAAATTAGTTTGAGTGCCGCCCACAAGAAGATGCACATCAGCATCGTTACGGCCGCAAGCCTTTTTTATAAGTTCTTTGGCATTATCGCTGTGATAATCAAAACCATAAGTATTAGTTTGCTCCATATTAGTGGCACAAAGTTTTTCCATGATTTTGGGGTGTGCGCCCTCGCTATAATCATTGGTAAAATAATACATTCTTATCATCCCTTCTGAGTTGTTTTGTCTTCATAATTACTAATTAAGGTATAAATATTGAATAATTATATCATATCAATACTAAACTAAGGACATTTTTAAAATTAAAAATATAAGGTATTAGCGTTTGAGCTAATACCTTATATTTTTGCGTGTAAACGATAGCCTATACCTCGAACAGTTTCGATAGCATTTGCTATTTCCGGCGCTTTTTCTAGTTTTGCCCTTAGATGCCTTATATGTACATCAACGGTTCTGGTGTCCCCGTAATACTCATATCCCCAGATGCTTTCCAACAATTTTTCTCGGCTGAATGCTTGATTTGGATTCTGTACCAATAAACATAGTACTTCAAATTCTTTGAGAGTTAATTCTAATTTATCACCTGATAGATATGCGGCGTAGTTAGTAAGATTAATCAACAAAGAACCAAAATGAAGTTCTTTAGCAACGTTAGCTGTGGCGGCCGGCAGAATGCTGCGCCGTAAGACTGCTTTAATCCGAGCGATAAGTTCACGAGGTCCAAAAGGTTTTGTTAAGTAGTCATCAGCACCTAACTCTAGACCAATAACACGATCAACTTCATCGCTTTTGGCCGTTAACATAATAATAGGGATTGCGGAAGTGATAAGGCTTCCTTTTAATTTTCGACAAACATCTAACCCATCTATGACTGGTAACATAAGATCCAAAATTATCAAATCAGGCCTATCTTCAGCAATTATTTCCAGAGCATTTTTCCCGTTACTGGCTTCTATTACCTGATAACCGGTTTTTTCTAAATTAAAGCGCACCAAGGCACGAATATTTTCTTCGTCATCTACTACAAGAATTTTAGGAATTTTGACCATCTCCCTTGAAATATTTCTTTTGCCATACAGCCAAATAGTGTGCTATTGGGTATATTGTAACTTTTAACATAAAAAAAGACAATCTAATACGCAACATCTTAACATAAACTTAACAATTGCATAATATTATCTTAACCTTATTTTGTTATAGTTTACTAAAGTCAAAGGAGGAAATATGGAAAACGCTATAGCAATAAAAAATTTATGCTTGTATTATGGCGAGCATCAGGCTCTGAAGAATATTAATATGGAAATCCCCAAAAATAGAGTAACAGCTTTCATAGGGCCTTCCGGATGTGGTAAATCAACATTTCTTAGGACTTTGAACCGAATGAATGATTTAATAGAAAGTGTACGTATTACAGGGAATGTAAGTGTTGATGGACAAGACATTTACAAACCGAAAACAGATGTTGTTGATTTAAGGAAAAAAGTAGGAATGGTATTTCAACGACCAAATCCTTTTCAAATGAGCATTTATGATAACATTGTTTATGGACCTAAAATACATGGACAAACTAATAAAAAATTGTTAGATGAGCTAGTGGAAAAAAGTTTACAAGGAGCAGCCCTTTGGAATGAGGTTAAGGATAGATTGCATTCTTCTGCTATGGGACTTTCCGGTGGACAGCAGCAAAGATTGTGTATAGCAAGGCTCTTAGCTGTAGAACCGGAGATACTGCTTATGGATGAACCTTGTTCAGCTCTTGACCCGATTTCTACCATGAAAATTGAAGAGTTATTGGGAGAGCTAAAGGAACGTTACACGATAGTTATTGTTACACATAATATGCAACAAGCAGCACGTGCAGCAGATATGACGGCTTTCTTCTTGATGGGTGAGATGGTGGAATGTAACGCTACTAAAATTATATTCACGAACCCAAGAGACAAAAGGACTGAAGACTATATTACGGGGAGGTTTGGATAAATGGATGAAATAAGATCAACCTTTGACCGCGACTTAGCAAATATTCAAAAAGACTTGCTTTTAATGGGACACTTGGTAACAGAGGCTTTACTTAATGCCATTAGGGCCTTTGATACTAAGGATGAAGAATTAGCAGCCAAGGTTATTTTTGGCGACGCTGCTATTGATGAGCTCCAAATTTCTATAGAAGACAGAACTGTGGAACTTATTGCCTTACAACAACCCATTGCCAAAGACTTAAGAATTTTGTCTACCGCGCTCAAAATGACAACGGATTTAGAACGTATTGGAGATCACGCCAAGAAAATAGCTAAGATTGTCCATCGTATAGGACAGGATCCCTTGTTGACTCCCTTGGCAGAAATACCAAAGATAGCGGGGCTTACCGTAAAGATGATCCAAAATGTTTTAAAGGCCTACGTGAATTTAGATGTACAACTGGCTATGGAAGTTATTGCTACTGACGACCAAGTCGATGATATATGTGATGCTTGCAAGCACGATATTTTGTGCTATATGGTGAAAGATACTAACAATATCCCTCAGGGAACTGCTCTTAACAAAATAGTGCAGAGGTTGGAACGAGTTGGTGATCATGCTACCAACTTAGCAGAATGGGTTGTTTATTTAGTAACAGGTAATAGACTAAAAAAAATGGAGGATGAAAAATGAGAAATTCATTAAAGAAAACAGGTTTGCTTGCAATGGCATTGGTACTTGGTATGAGCATATTTGCAGGTTGTGGTGGTTCACAAGATAAGAAAGCAGCAACAAATACACCTGCTAAGGTAGAGGGGAAAATAACAGCTTCCGGATCTACAGCTCTTTTGCCTCTTTTAAAAGTAGGACAAGAAGAATTCTATAAATTACATGATAAAGTGACCATTAATCTTTCCGGTGGTGGTTCTTTTACCGGACAAAAACAAGTTGCGTCGGGAGCTGTTAACATTGGTAACTCTGATGTTGGTCTTGCTGCTGATTTAAAAGATAAGGGCATTGTCGGACATGATTTAGTAGGAATACCTTTCGTATTTATAGTTAATAAAGATGTTGCCATTGACAATTTAAGCACACAACAATATGTTGATATTATGACAGGAAAAATCACTAATTGGCAAGATGTTGGTGGTAAAGATCAAAAGATTACCATCATTCATCGCGCTAAATCTTCCGGTTCTCGTGCTACTATTGAAACAGTAGTTCTTAAAGGGCAAGAATTCACTAATGACGCTGTAATTCAAGATTCTAATGGTGCAGTTCGTTCCGCAATTGCTACCACACCCGGTGCCATTGGTTATGTTGATGCTGCATACGTTGACGCTAGTGTAAAAGCGCTGAAATTTAATGGTACTGCTTATTCTATACAAGCTGTAAGTGATGGGAAATACCCTGTTTATACAACCGGTAAAATGTTTACAAAAGGTGAAGCAACCGGCGCAGTTAAAGCCTTTATTGACTATGTAACCAGTGCAGAATTCCAAAACAAAAATGTTGAAAGTCAAGGATTTATCCCTATTACTAAATTGCCTAAAAAGTAATAATATAAAAACTTTTAGCAAGAGGAAAGAAAATTATGACAAAATACAATATCAGCAGAATGCGTAATAACAAATTAGTATATGGGCTTTTCATAAGCGCGGCCAGTGTTTTGGGCATAATTATAATTGCCTTGCTTATCTTTGTCAGTCAACAAGGATTGCAGACGTTTAGAGATGTAAACCCCTTAGAATTTTTCTTTTCCTCCAATTGGAGCCCCAGTGAAGGTAGCTTTGGGGCTCTAAGCTTTATTATTGGCAGTTTGGCCGTTACTCTGTTTTCTATTTTGGTTGGAGGTCCATTAGGGGTATTGGGAGCGATTTTTTTGGCTAAATTAGCTCCACGCTGGATGCGTACTATCATGCAGCCTGCTATTAATTTATATATGGCAATCCCCTCTGTTGTTTACGGTTTTATTGGAATAACAGTAATTGTGCCTGCTGTTCGTCACATATTTGGTGTTTCCGGCGGGTTTGGCATATTTACTGCCTCCTTCATTTTAGCGATTATGATTTTACCAACAGTTATTAGTATTTCCGCAGACGCTTTGAGCGCAGTACCGCCAGCACTTGAAGAAGGATCTATAGCTTTGGGTGCTACCTATTGGCAAACGATTTGGCATATTGCCTTACCAACTGCACTTCCCGGCATTATAACCGGAGTCGTTTTGGGCATGGCAAGAGCTATTGGAGAAACTATGGCGGTACAAATGGTTATTGGCAATACACCTCAGATGGCAAAGTCGCTATTTTCTCCAACCAGTACGCTGCCCAGTGAAATTGTTGTAGAAATGGGAAATACACCTTTTGGCTCGGCTTGGGGTAACTCTTTATTCCTTATGGCCCTGGTTCTTCTAATTATTTCCATGCTTATGATTGCTATTGTGCGTAAAATCAGCACTTATAAGGCGGTGAAAATATGAATCCAAGAACCATGGATAAAATCGCTAAAGTTGTTTTATGGGCTGTTGGCTGTTTTCTCATAGCCCTGCTTGTATGTTTTATTGGCTATATGCTCTACAAAGGGTTGCCAATATTATCGTTCCATTTTCTTTTTGGAATGCCTAGTGATATTGCTGCCGGCGGCGGAGTTGGACCTCAACTATTTAATACTTTTTATATTCTGTTCCTTTCAATGGGAGTATCTGGCATTATAGCCATAGGTGCGGCTATTTATCTTTCTGAATATGCAAAAAATACGAGGCTTACCAGATTTATTAGATTATCTACCGAAAGCTTAGCTACGGTACCATCAATTGTTCTTGGCTTGTTTGGCATGGTGGTATTTGTTGATTATTTCGGTATGGGGTTTAGTATTTTAGGCGGCTCCCTAGCTCTTTCCTTACTTAATTTACCACTTCTTGTCCGTATAACAGAAGAGTCCTTAAGGGCTGTTCCGCAAACTTATAGAGAAGCTAGCTTAGCTTTGGGTGCTACTAAATGGCAGACTATTCGAAAGGTTGTGCTGCCCGGTGCGTTTGGTGGTATTATTACAGGTATTATGCTGGCGGGGGGAAGGGCCATTGGTGAAAGTGCTATTCTAATCTTCACTGCAGGAACCACCGTATCCAGGCATATGTGGGATTTTGACGTTTTTGCTGCCGGAGAAACTTTGGCTGTACATTTATGGTATGTTATGGGAATTGGATTGGTGCCGGATAGAATTGATATTGCCAACGGCATTGGGGCACTTTTAATACTCATAGTTTTGATAATCAATCTGTTGTTATTAGCAGTACAAAAAAAGTTTAAGCTGGTATAAAACTAAGTTGTTTAAATGATTTTTCTATATTTATACATGTTAAATAAGTTACATTGTCATTGTTTACTCTAACATCATAAAAATATGGTAGCAAAGTGGAGGGTGTAATAGTGTATAATTTCAGGAAAAACAAAAAAAAATTGGTAGCTTTTTGTATTATGGCAGTATTTAGCATTACAACCGTTGCAGTATATGCGGCTACAGAACATTGGGAAGATGCTTCTACGAAACCACAAATAGTGACTAAGACTTTAGTGTCGAATAACACGGATTGGCAAGCGTGGAAAGATTCCTGGAATAGCATTAAAACAAATTATGAGCAGGTATCGTTGGCTCCGGGGGCGGATTTCTCTAAACTTAATTTTGGATGGTATTCTAAGGAAAAAGCTAATGTAGCTGAAGTACGCATTGCTAGGTCCCAAAACATGGAAGATGCTAAGGTATTTCAGGGTACATGCAATGTGGGAACTGTAATCGGCGGCACACAATATTATAGTAACAAGGTGGAGACGTCAGGTTTTAAGCCCAACAGAACTTACTGGTATCAGGTCAAACTTAATGGAAAATGGCAACCAGCCAAATCCTATAAGACAGGAAATCCACATGACTTTTCCTTTATGTATGTGGGTGACCCACAAATAGGGGCATCACAAGGGCAGATTGCTGCAGATAATTCCATAAAACAGACTGGTGACATGGCAGCTCGTAATGATGCGTATAACTGGAATAAGACTTTAAATGCCGCTTTGTCGCAACATCCGGAAATCAAATTTTTGGTATCTCCGGGAGATCAGATAAATGAACCGGCCGCTGGCGGAGAAGCTGCCAAAATACAGTTGCAAGAAGTTCAGTACGCTGGTTATTTATCGGCAGCGGCACTTGGCAATTTACCTGAAGCTACCTGTATTGGTAATCACGATAGTATGACTTCAGGGTATAGTAACCATTTTAATGTGCCAAATCCGTTTGTTGAAGAAACATCTCCTACGGTTGCCGGTCATGGCTATTATTATACCTATGGCAGTGCGTTGTTTATTGTTATAAATGCAAATAATTACAATGCCGTTGATCACAAAAATCTGATTGAAAAAGCGATAAAAGCTCATCCAAAAACTAAATGGCGTATTGTTGTTATGCATCAAGATATTTATGGAAGTGGGCTAGACCATTCAGATTCTGATGGCATAATTTTACGAACCCAGCTTACACCTATTTATGATGCCAACAAAATTGATGTTGTATTGCAGGGTCATGATCATACATATGCCCGTACATATCAATTAAGCAGTGATGGAAAAAATCATAGCTCTTTTGATGAATTAAAAGGCGCGGGTCAAAGCGGACAACAACATAAGGCTTTTTCCGGCAAGAGTAAAAACCCGGAGTTCAATAAAGATTATCAGTCACAGAATATGTGTTATACCGTTGCTGATATGAGGCAGGGTATTTTGTTCAATCCCAAAGGTGTTTTCTATATGTCAGCTAATTCAGCAACCGGTTCCAAATACTACGACTTAATTAATCAACAGCAAGATTATGTCGCGGCTCGCAGTCAAACGTGGCAACCAACATATTCAGTTATTCATATTACGGATACTCAATTTACCTTGGACACATATGATGCTGCTACCGGAAATGCTATTGATGATTCGTACAGCATTGTTAAAGACTGAAAACCATCTATATAATCAAACTGTAGAAAAGAACATTTTCTGCAGTTTTTTTATATAATGATTGGCAGCAAAAGGGCCTAGAGGATGTGGTTGGCTTCATGAAAATTAACAATAAAATTTTGCTTCGTGTAATATTGACTGTTTTATTATTGGCAGGGGCAGGTATCTTTTTATATTATTACAACAACATAGATAAACCGACTCTTGTTAATACTAACGGTCGTATTTTCGCAAAGGCCTCAGTTCTAGAAATACTGCAGGACAACGTGCAGGAAAATGGAGCTCGTATTGGCGATCAGATCGTATTATTAAAATTAGAAGGAGCAGATAATAAGGGGCAAATTTTGCAGGCTAATAGTCCAAATGGATTGCTTTTTGGTACAGTGTGCCACCCGGGTATGAAAGTAATTACCATATCCAGTAAGGTTGGCAGCCTTTACGTCCATACCGTCTATAATATAGATCGCTCAATGCCAATATATATTTTTTTGAGTATTTTTTTAGTATTGCTTTGCTTAGTTGGTGGTCCAAAAGGGGTTAAGTCAGCTATTGCCTTAATCTTTAGTTTCATTTGCTTTATCTTTCTGTTTTTTCCTATGATTTTACGCGGTACAGCACCTGTTATAGCGGCTATAATTACATCGACACTAGTTTTAACGACAACCATATGTCTCATTAATGGTTTTACAATAAAGGCTTTAGCGGCTATTTTAGCTACAGTTGGAGGCATTCTTATATCCGCCTTCAGTGCTCTTGCTTTCGGACATTTTACTGTATTATCTGGGTATAATGTGTCAAATATTGAGGCACTTATGTTCGTTGGGCAAAATACACTTATTGATGTTGGACAAATACTTTTTGCCGGAATATTATTTGCGTGCCTGGGCGCGATCATGGATATTGCTATGGATGTTTCATCAGCTGTTCACGAACTGCACATTAACAATAGCCAAATGGCAGCAAAAGAATTATTTCATTGTGGCATGAATGTGGGACGTGACGTTATGGGAACTATGTCTGCCACTTTGATATTAGCCTTTTTTGGTGGTTCCTTAGGCATCTGGGTCATGGACTATGTATACGACCTTCCATATTTGCAGCTTATTAATTCTAATTCTATAGGGATAGAAATTATGCAAAGTGTTGCCGGAAGTTTTGGCATTATTCTCACGGTTCCCCTGTCAGCGGCATTTTCAGCGTGGCTTCCTTTTTATTTTAATAAGGGAAAATAGTTTTAGAAAAGTCGCTGGAAGTTTTAGTAATAATTTGACGTTGTAAATTGCATATTTCTTTATAGCATATAACATGTGATTGTTATATAATTTTAGGTGTATAGAGGGTGGAATGTCGCCCCGCTTTTAACAAGGAGAAAGACATGATACGCAAACGCATAATTCTAATGACGCAAGGTCTTCTACTCTTAGTATTTTTAGCAGTCGGTTCCTATATATTGAGTATGTTTTATGAATATGCCAATACTACTTTTAAAGAGAATTCTATTTGGCGGGCTCGTTATGCTCAAAGCCTTGTGTTGGCACAATTACCGGTTAATCCCACAGAGAGTCAGGCAGAAGAAATAGTACATAATTTGGGTGCTGAATTAAATCTTGATTTGGCGCTGCTTAGAAATATGCCTGCAAAGTCGGTGCAAGATATTCGCAAAGAAGATGCACTGCAAGTATCTTCCAAGATTGTAAATGATAATACCAAGGGCAAAAATATTGTGGTAGAGTTGCCCTTGCCAAATACTTTTGGGCTGCGCACAGAAGTTTCCATGCAACCTGTGGAGGAAGAATACAGCAGGATGCGTACAAGCATTATCCTATTCTTTCTTGTACTTATGCTGCTTGGTGCATTTTTGGTAGGTAAGCTTGTTGCAAAATTTACCGCACCGTTAGAGGAGTTAAGTAACGCAGTAGAAAAAATGGGTCAGGGAGATTTAGCTTTAAGGCTGGAAAGCAAAGACAATGATGAATATGGTGTTATAGCCTATGCTTTTAATAATCTTTCAGAGCGATTAACAGATCAAATCTTAGAGGTAGAGAGGGAAAGACGCAAGCTGGAACTTATTTTGGACAATATGGATAATGCTGTGGCTATTATTAAAGCCGATGGTAGTATTGTAGATTGTAATAAGCATTTTTCCGAAGTTTTTGGCAAGAAGGTAGTTTTGTCCAAATCGACACTGGCAGAGGCAGTAGTAAGCAACGGTTTGACAGATTTTATGCGACGGTGTCTGGCCGGTGATAAACCTATGGAGATTAATTTTACAACCATGTTGGCGGGAAATAAAAAAGTATTTCAGGTCTTTGGCGCACCACTTACGGAAGCTTTCCAAAGTGTACCTACTAGCGTGTTAACTGTATTTCATGATATAACGGCATTACAGGCTATCTATGAAAAACAAGCAGACTTTGTTTCTAATGCCTCTCATGAATTAGCAACGCCGCTTACGACCATACGTGGTTTCTCAGAAACCTTGTTAGATGAGGAGACAGGGAAAGATGGTACATTGCGGGATAAATTTTTACATATAATTTTAGATGAATGCAGTAGAATGCAAGCTTTGATAAAAGATTTATTACAAATGGCTAAGTTAGATTCTGTTGAATACAGGCAAAGTATAGAGATAGAGACTTTTTCTGTAGCAGGGACTTTGGAAAATGTCTACGAAAAATTGTTGCCTCAGGCAAAGAAACGTGATTTGCATTTGCATGTGCAATATTTGGCAGAACCGGTGCTTATTTCAGCTAATAAGGATTGGTTGCAGCAAATATTAGTAAATTTGACGGAAAATGCTTTGAAATATACGCCTGAGGATGGGGATATTGAACTGTCCTATGCTTGCGATGACAGATTTGCAGTTTTTACAGTGCACAATACAGGTGAGGGAATTAATGAAGAAGAGAACAAGAAGATTTTTGAACGTTTTTATAGAGTCGAGAAGGCCCGAACAAGAAGAGCTGGCGGAACTGGTTTGGGTTTATCCATTGTTAAGTTCATTGTAGAGATGTTTGGTGGAACAATTAGAGTTGTAAGCAAGCCTGGACAGGGTGTAAGCTTTATTTTTACCATACCTAGGGCAAATGGTGAAACTCTTTTACGCTAAGAAAATTAAATTTATATAAAAAAGTAGGTTACTAACAACTAAGTTAGTAACCTACTTTAAATTTACAATATTTTATTTCCCGGTCAAGCGTTTAATTATTTCTTTGTAAGCGTCTTCTACGCCGCCTAAGTCTCTACGGAAACGGTCTTTATCTAGTTTTTCATTAGTATCTTTATCCCATAGGCGAGAGGTATCAGGAGTGATTTCATCAGCTAGTATTACATTTCCCTCAGCATCTACACCAAACTCTAATTTGAAATCTACCAAACGTACTTTTCTTTCCAATAGGAAAGCTTTCAAAATTTCATTAATTTTCAAAGCATAGGTTTTTATAGTATTAACCTGCTCGTCAGTACCAAAATCAAAAGAAACAGCATAATCAGCGTTGATCATAGGGTCACCCAGCTCATCGCTTTTATAATAAAATTCTACTAATGGACGCTTTAAAATTAGACCTTCTTCAACACCCATTTTTTTTGCTAAACTGCCTGCAGCTATGTTACGAGTTACAACTTCAATAGGAATGATACGCACTTTTTTGCAAAGAGACTCTCTATCGCTAAGTTTTTTTATTTGATGATGAGGAATACCGTTTTTTCCTAAAAGATCAAAGAAGAAAGTAGTTATGGTATTGTTCATGATGCCTTTATCAATGATAGTTCCTTTTTTTAAGCCGTTTAAAGCTGTAGCATCATCTTTGTAATAAACAAGAATTTCATTAGGGTTTTCCGTTTCATAAATCTTTTTTGCTTTGCCTTCATATAACATCTTTGCCATAGGTATAATCCCTGCTTTCTTGAATTTTATATTACGGAAAAGCTCCGTAAACGATATTTTCATTCATTAAGTTTACTCCATTTTTGGTTGCAGTGTCAATAATTTCAGAACGATTTAATCAAAAATTAACAAAATAGGTTGTTTTATTAGCGAAATCCGAACATTATACTTATAAACGTAAAAATATTACGAAAATAAGAAAAAACTATTTACAAAAGTTGGATGTAGTACTATAATAGTTGCAATAGAGCAACAATGTTGTTGCGGGCTATGGCCTGCGGACATTTTTGCTTTTTTTTGTTGTAGAAAAGGATATTAGGAGGGAAAGATTATGGTTAACGTGCCAAAACTGTTTGGTGAATTGGTTTTTAATGAAACGGTCATGAAAGAAAAATTACCTACGGCTACATACAAAGCGTATAAGGCTGCTATTTTGACCGGTAAAAATTTGGACTTGCCTATTGCCAACATTATCGCTAATGCCATGAAAGATTGGGCTTTGGAACAGGGAGCAACTCATTTTAGTCATTGGTTCCAACCTATGACAGGTATTACTGCTGAAAAACATGAAAGCTTTATTACTCCTACTGCTGATGGTCGTATTATTATGGACTTTTCCGGCAAAGAGTTAATTCAAGGTGAGCCTGATGCATCCAGTTTCCCATCCGGCGGGTTACGCGCTACATTTGAAGCTCGTGGATATACTGCGTGGGATCCTACTTCCTATGCATTTATTAAAGATAATACCTTATGTATTCCAACAGCTTTTTGTTCTTACACAGGAGAAATACTGGACAAAAAGACTCCGTTATTAAGATCAATGTATGAAATTGATATGGCTGCTCGTCGTATTTTGAAGATTTTTGGTACGGAAACAGAGAAGGTTGTTACTACTGTTGGCCCAGAACAAGAATACTTTTTGATTGATAAAGCAATGTGGGAAAAACGCCGTGATTTGGTATTTACGGGACGTACTCTTTTGGGAGCTATGCCACCTAAAGGCCAAGAGATGGAAGACCACTATTTCGGTATCATAAAACCACGTGTTAAGGCTTTTATGGCCGAGTTGGATGAAGAATTGTGGAAACTTGGTGTGCTTGCAAAAACTGAGCACAATGAAGTAGCACCGGCACAACATGAGTTAGCACCAATTTTTACAACAACTAATGTAGCGACTGATCATAATCAGTTAACCATGGAATTCATGAAACGTATAGCGCTAAGACATGGATTGGTTTGCTTGCTGCATGAAAAACCTTTTGATGGCATTAATGGTAGTGGTAAACACAATAACTGGTCTATTGCCACTAGTGAGGGAGAAAATCTTTTGGATCCTGGAGCTGAACCTCAAAAGGATTTGCGTTTCTTAGTGTTCTTAACTGCCATTATTAAAGCTGTTGATGTTTATCAAGATATGCTAAGAGTTTCGGTGGCAACACCGGGTAACGATCATCGTTTGGGTGCTAATGAAGCGCCACCTGCGATTATCTCCATTTTCTTGGGTACTGAATTAACAAATGTTTTAGATGCTATTGAAAAAGGTGTAGATTTCAATTCTACCGACAAGAAAATAATGGAAATTGGCGGCAATATTATTCCGCATTTTGTCCAAGATAATACGGATAGAAATAGAACATCTCCATTTGCTTTTACCGGTAATAAGTTTGAGTTCCGTGCTGTTGGTTCTACGCAATCAATTTCCGGACCTAATATTGTTCTAAATACAGCTGTTGCTGATATATTAGATGAATTTGCGGATAAAATAGAAAAAGCTTCAAATAAAGAGGCTGCTATTAAGAAGTTAATCCGCGAAACTGTTGTAGCACATAAACGCATTGTGTTTAATGGTGATGGCTACACAGATGCATGGGTAAAAGAGGCCAAAAAGAGGGGGCTGCTTAACCTTAAGTCTACACCGGAGGCTTTGCCGTATATGTTGAAGAAAAAGAACTTGGATTTGTTTGCCAAGCATCATATCTTCACAGAAGCGGAAAGCCGTTCCAGAGTAGAGATTTTGTTAGAAGATTATGCAAAAGTTATTAATATCGAGGCAAAAGCCATGATAGAGATGCTTACTAAAGATTTGTTACCAGCTGCAAGTTGTTATACAGGATCATTAGCTAATACAATTGCTTCTAAAAAAGCGGCAGGTATTAGTACAGTAGGAAGCTTTGAAATAGATATGGTTAAAAAACTAACAGGGTTAACAACAGCTTTGTATAAACAAACTGAAGTTTTACAAAAAGCAGTTGTGGATGCCGGTAAAGTTGAACCTGCTGAAAAAGCAGCTAATGCATATCACGATAAAGTGTTTACAGCAATGAGCGATGCCAGAAAGATTGCTGATGAATTAGAAGCATTGGTAGATGACAGTTTCTTGCCATATCCTACTTATGGATCATTGTTATTTGGGGTGAATTGTTAATTAAAGCTTCAGGGGACATAGTGAGCCGTGCCCAACAAATTACACGCAGGAGTGTATTCCTTTTAGGAATGCACTCCTGTTTTTTTACAAAAAAAACAAGGGGGTTGTTATTTATGTATTCATCAGTAGATACCATTTGGGTATTGCTAGGGGCTGTGCTGGTGTTCTTTATGCAAGCAGGTTTTGCTATGGTAGAAACAGGTTTTACCAGAGCTAAAAACGCCGGCAATATTGTTATGAAAAACATGATGGATTTATCTTTGGGAACTGTAGTTTTTTGGATATTAGGATTTGGTCTTATGTTTGGCAAAGATCTTGGTGGTGTTATTGGTACTCCGGATTTCTTAGTCCAGGGCGATTATGGTGTTCAAGGAGGCTATCCTAGTTACGCTTACTTGATTTTTCAAACGGTTTTCTGTGCTACAGCCGCAACTATTGTTTCAGGGGCTATGGCAGAACGTACAAAATTCATTGCTTATTGTGTGTATAGCATCGTTATTAGTGCACTAATTTATCCGGTTTCCGGTCATTGGATTTGGGGTGGCGGTTGGTTGGCAACCCTTGGTTTCCACGATTTTGCGGGCTCAACAGCAGTACATATGGTTGGTGGTGTAGCGGCTTTAGTAGGTGCTAAAATATTAGGACCGCGTCTTGGTAAATATGATGAGGATGGTAAAATAAATGCTATTCCAGGTCATAGCTTGACGCTGGGAGCATTGGGAGTATTTATTCTTTGGTTCGCTTGGTTCGGATTTAATGGGGGTTCTACCGTATCGGCTACCGGTGATAAAAACTTGATTTCTATGGGAAATATTTTTGTAACAACAAATATGGCTGCGGCGGCAGCTTCTACAGCTACAATGATTTTAACTTGGCTGCGTTATGGTAAACCGGATGTTTCTATGACGCTAAACGGAGCTTTGGCAGGGTTGGTTGCTATAACAGCCGGCTGCGACGCGGTAACTCCTGCAGGGGCATGTATCATTGGTGCTATTGCTGGTATAGTTATTGTTTTTGCAGTAGAATTTGTGGACCAAGTATTAAAGGTTGATGATCCTGTTGGCGCTGTCAGCGTACATGGTGTTTGTGGTGCTTTGGGAACTATTTTGACTGGACTTTTTGCTGTAGATGGAGGTCTGTTTTACGGTGGCGGCTCCCAATTACTAACTACTCAGCTTACAGGAGTTGTTTCTGTTATGGCTTGGGTTGCTGTTACTATGATAATCGTCTTTAAATTTATTGAGCATACCATTGGTTTACGTGTTTCTGAAGATGAGGAGATTACAGGTCTGGATTTGGAAGAACATGGCTTAGCTAGTTCCTATGCTGATTTCATGCCAGTTATCGAAAGCAAGAATTTGACAACAAAGCATGATGCTATAGTTCCACCGGTACCGGTTGAAGAAGCGGTTCATGTTGTTTATAATACTAGTGCACCGGCTGCAGGTGGACATAAATTAACTAAGGTAGTTATTATAACTGCACAACCGCGTTTCGAAGCCTTGAAGACGGCCTTGGACAAGATAGGAATAACAGGCATGACAGTAACTAAGGTTTTGGGTTATGGCATTCAAAAGGGCAATACTGAACTTTATCGTGGTGCTGAAGTTGCTGCACATTTATTACCGAAGGTTAAGGTTGAATTAGTTGTTTCCAAAGTCCCTGTTCGCGAAGTTATTGATGTTGCAAAGAAAGTTTTGTATACGGGAAAATATGGCGATGGCAAAATATTCGTTTTTGATGTGGAAAATGTAATTAAAATTAGAACGGGCGAAGAAGGTTATGATGCTTTGCAAGATAATGAAATATAGTTTTTTACCCTGTAAGATTAGTATATAATAAGGTTGAAAAATGGGTGCTTTTTATAAGCATCCATTTTTTGTTTGCTAATAAGAGTGGAAACTTATTTGACTTATTGATTTATGTAATATAATATATTAATAAAACTTATAATACACTGGAAATAATGAAGATAATTATTAAATAAGGAGCGTTTATTATGAAAGAAAATATTGGTTTGCAAAAGAAAACTTACAATATATTTTCTTGGGAAGGTCTTGGAGATATTAAAGGTGGAAGGGAAAAGCTTGGTGAATATATGCCTGTACTTTTCTACCGACTTTTGGAATACACCATGTTGGACGTTTTAGTAAATGAGTATGGACCTGAACAAGCCTCTGCATTATTTTTCAAGGCAGGACATAAGGCTGGTATGTCTCTTGCGCAAAATACTATAAACCTCAATCAGGATCTTGCTGGCTTTCTGTTGGAACTAAGGAATAGTTTGCAAAATAATTTGTTGGGTATTTTGGAGATTGAAGAATTTAACATGGAAAAATTATCTTTCATCTTAACGATTAGTCAAGATCTGGATTGTAGTGGTCTTGAACCTACAGGAGAAGTTGTTTGCCACTATGATGAGGGTTTAATTTCCGGCATTATGGAAGCATATACAGGGAAAAAATTTTCTGTCAAAGAGGTTGATTGTTGGGCAAATGGCAACGGAATATGTCGTTTTAGAGGGGAAACTTTATAATAAAAGTGTTATAAGGATTAATGAATGCGGTATTTAATAAAATATGCGATAACTAATAAAACCAGTATTAAGCCCTAGGGCTTAATACTGGTTTTATTAGTTGTTAATATTAATTATTTGTGAATGTGGTTGACACACAGTAATAATTTAGTATAATGTAATTATATAGAAAGCATAAAATTAAATTGTATAAAACCGAAAAACATATTAACTTGTTAAGATATGGGGAGGTGGTTTATTGCATGGATAAAGTGCATAAAGCTATAGACGTTGTTATTATTGGTAGTGGTGTTACAGGCCTTACGGCTGCGCTGTATACCGGTAGGATGAAACTTAGTACAATTGTTCTAGAAACAGATTTAGTAGGTGGACAAATAGTTAATGCTAGCGAAATAGAAAATTATCCCGGCTTTACTTCCATAAGGGGAAGTGAGCTTGTGGAAAAAATCAGGCGACAAGCAGAGTTTTTTGGAGCTTCCATAGATGAGTTTGATAAGATTGTAAATGTTGAACTTACTGATAAGAAGAAAATAGTGGAAACAGAAAGTTTTGTTTATGAACCTAAGGTAGTAATTATTGCTACGGGGATGACTAGACGTAAGTTGCCGCTACCTGAAGAAAGTCGTTTTTTGAGTAAAGGCATTCATTACTGTGAATTATGCGATGGGCACATGTATCAAGACAAAACAATCGCTGTTGTGGGTGGAGGCAATGCGGCCTTAGATGCCGCTAAATTCCTAACTAAGTATGCTAAAAAACTTTATATAATTCATCGTTCACCAGCTCTTACTGCTGATGCGCTTACACAAGATAGTGTGCTAAGAAACCCAATGGTTGAGGTTTTACTTAATACAGAAATACTTAAAGCAAAAGGGGATAAGGTTTTAGAAACTCTGGAGCTTTACGGGAAAACAGAAGGAAAAACTTATGATTTGCCTGTAGATGGTTTGTTCGTTGATATTGGTGTAATACCAAATACTTCTATGTTTTCAAAATATGTAAATATTGATTTAGCAGGAAATATTTTAGCGGGAGAAGATTGTAGAACTAATGTTGCAGGCGTATTTGCTGCAGGTGATGTGCGGGCAAAACAGGTTAGGCAACTTACAACAGCTATGGCTGACGGAACGGTTGCCGCCATTTTGGCAGAAAAATATATTGAAAATTAAGGGAGGCAGAAAATGGTAAAGGTATATTCAGTTCCAAATTGTCCATGGTGTGATAAGGTTAAAAAATATTTAAAACTAAAAAATGTTGCCTATGAAGAATTTAATGTAGAAGATGACGATGACGCCCGCAATGAGCTATACAAAATTTCCGGTGATCAGATTGTGCCTCTTACAACTATAGATGGAAAAGCTTATGTAATTAGTTTTGATAAAGCAAAACTTGATGCTTTGCTAAACTTATAAAATTTGATTAGAATGAAGAAAGAAGGATAATATTATGGGAATTTATGATTTCAAGGTAAAAACAAACCGTGGTGAAGAAAAAGAGCTTGCTGATTATAAAGACAAGGTATTACTTATTGTTAATACGGCTAGCAAATGTGGTTTCACACCACAATATGCTGAGCTGCAAGAGCTTTATATGAAATATAAAGATCAGGGATTTATGGTCTTGGGTTTCCCCAGTAATCAATTTGCTGAACAAGAACCTGGGTCAAACGACGAGATTCAAACATTTTGTAGAGTTAATTATGGGGTAACTTTCCCTCTTTTTGCTAAAGATGACGTGCGTGGAGAAAAGGCCCAACCGCTTTTTAAATATCTTGTAGAACAAAAAGGGTTTGCAGGCTTCGACGAATCGCATCCTAGAGCTAGTGGCCTTATGAACGCATTGAAACAAAAATTTCCACAATATCTGGATGGAGATTCGATTAAGTGGAATTTCACTAAGTTTTTAATCAATCGTCAGGGAGAAGTTGTTGGCAGATATGAACCTACAACGACACCGGCGAGTATGGCAGGAGATATTGAAAAATTATTGTGAACGATGATTGTCTGAAACTGAAAAACCAATTATGTTTTCCTATTTATGCGTGTTCTCGCGAAATTACTAGGGCATACAAACCGTACTTAGAAAAATTAAATCTTACCTATACTCAGTATCTTGTGATGATGGTACTCTGGGAGCAAAAAGAAGTAACCGTTAAATCCTTGGGAAATAGTCTTTGTCTAGATTCAGGAACCTTAACACCTCTTCTGAAAAAATTAGAGAATAAAGGTTTTGCTAAAAGAGCGCGTGCAGTTGATGATGAACGCAGCCTCTTGGTTAGCCTTACCAATGAAGGAGAAAAGCTAAAAGTAAAGGCTAGAACGGTTCCTATAGCTATGGGTGGCTGTGTTGATTTATCAGAAGATGATGTGAAGCAACTACGAACGATTTTGGCTAGAATACTGGATAATTTAGGCAGATAATTTTTAACGTTTAATTTAAAAGGCTATGACTCATATGAGTCATAGCCTTTTTCTCTAAAAATAATGAATGTCAAACTAATGCCTGTAGTACAGCGTAAACAAGCGTACCACTTATAATCGTATAACCTAAAGATTTTGTTTTAAAGGCAAGAGGAGCAATAATTACAGTTGTCCACAAAGCAATATTATTTAGGGCTAGATTAATATGATTGTCAGTTAAAAAAATATCGGGAAACACTAATGCTCCAAATATTGCAGTGGGAACAAAGGTTAACCACCTAGTGAACCAAGCAGGTAAATTGTAGTGAGATAATATGACCATTGGCAGAGAGCGAGGCAGGTAAGTAACGATGGACATTAAGATGATTACACTCCAAATATATTCTTTACTCATTATTTTGCCCGCCCTTCTGGTGACGGGTTATATAACAAGCAAGGCCTGAGCAGAAAAGGGAAGATATAACTATATGTAATTTAAAAGGAATAATTTGTGCTAGTATTACTGCTAATATGCCGGAGGTAAGGCCGACTAAAATCATGGTACGATTAACTAAATAATTAACCCAAATACCTAGGAACATGGCAGTTAGGATATAGGATACCAAATGTATATCCAGACTGATGAATTCTGATGCGTAACAGCCAAAGGCATTGCTAAGGGCCCACACAACACAGCCGAGAAAATTTAGCGCCAGTGCTTCTTCATGTGTCCAATAAGGGTCAGTTTCCGTTTCAAAGGAGGTTAGATTTACAGCGAAGGTTTCATCAGTAATACCATGAGTGAAAAGCGCCAAAAAAGGAAGTTTGCGCTTAGAAAAATATGGCGTAAGGGTGGAACTGAATAATACGTAGCGCAAATTAACAATTAGGATAGTCAGTCCTATAGAAAAAAAGGAAGCACTTTGTAAAATCATGGCAATTCCTATAAATTGGGAACTTCCGGCATAGGCAAAAATGCTCATGGCGAGCATTTCTAGGGGTGTGATAGCTGCTTTTTGTCCCAACATGCCACAAGCTAAACCCAAAACTAAATAACCCAAAGCTATGGGGGAAATTTTTTGTAAAACACGCTTATTTATTTTTATACCCAACAAACACTTCACCTCATTGTGAAAATAATGCAAAAGCATATAAAAAATATTATATAGTATTTCCCTTAGTTTGACCATACTGTCAGTAAGATTGGCACAATGCTTACAGATAATGGCCTTGTTTTTTTATTGGTGGAATTGTAAAATGTTAGTATATATGACGGGGAGGGATTACAATGGCAAATATTAGGCCTTTTAAAGGATTAAGAGCATTACCTGAATTGGTTAAACAAATTTCCGCACTTCCTTATGATGTAATGGATACTGAGGAAGCCAGAGCTATATTAGAAGAAAATCCGTTAAGTTTTTTGAGCGTAACTAAGTCAGCAGCAACATTTCCTGTGGGCATGGATGAACATGATCCTAAAGTTTATGCTAGGGCTAAAGAAAATTTAGATAAGTATATTGCGTCAGGTCAAATGAAACAAGATCCAAAACCATGCTATTATATTTATAGACAACAAATGGGAGCTTATATTCAGATAGGGTTAGTGGCAGCAGCTTCTATTCAAGAGTACCGAGATAATACTATAAAAAAACATGAGCTTACCCGCACTGATAAAGAGCAAGATCGTGTAAACCATATTATGGCTACAAAAGCGCAAACAGGCTGTGTTTTTCTTGCCTATAAAAGTCGTGGTGAAGTTGATGCTTTGCTTATAAAATATATGAGTAACCATAAACCGGTTTATGATTTTTTAGCGGATGATGGAATTAAACATACTTTGTATGTAGTTGATGAGCCTTTAAAAATTGCGGAAATAACTGAACTTTTTGGCCAAGTACCTTGCCTTTATATTGCTGATGGTCATCACCGCAGTGCCGCTGCTTTAAGAGTAGCTGATGTTTTGTCAAAAAGGCCGGAGCAAAGCGGGCAAGAAGAGTACAATAGCTTTTTAGCAGTTATTTTCCCGGATAATATGCTGCATATCTTGGATTATAATAGAATGGTTAAAGACCTTAATGGACTTACCAGCAGTGAACTAATGGAGAAAATAGAAGAGAAATTTATTATAAACGAAACAATACAAGATCCTAAACCGAAAAGAATACACACCTTTGGCATGTACCTTGAGGGAAGATGGTTCACATTGGAAGCAAAAAAAGGAACCTTTATGACAGATAATCCCATTGCTGCCTTGGATGTTAGTATTTTGCAAGAAAATTTACTGCAGCCTATTCTTGGTATAAATGATCCCCGTACTGATAACAGAATTGCTTTTGTTGGTGGTATTCGTGGTTTAAAGGAGCTGGAAAAGAAGGTAAATAACGGAGAATATATGGTTGCTTTCGCTATGTATCCTACATCCATGGAAGAACTAATGACAGTAGCTGACCAGGGCCTAATTATGCCGCCTAAATCTACTTGGTTTGAGCCTAAGCTGCGTGATGCCATGGTTGTACACTTGATAGGAGATGAAAATTAATGAGTAGGATTTTTAATTTTAGCGCAGGGCCGGCGATGTTGCCACTGGAAGTTTTGGAAGAGGTACAGCGAGAGCTTTTGGATTGTCAGAAATCCGGTATGTCTATTTTGGAAATGAGCCATAGAGCACCTGTATATGATAAGGTGAATGCTGAGGCAGAGGCTGATATAAAAGAGCTCTTAGGCCTAAATGAGGATTGGTGCGTACTGTTTTTAGGTGGCGGGGCTAGCTTGCAATTTTCCATGGTTCCTATGAATTTTCTCACAGAAGGTAAAATTGGCGCTTATGTGGATACTAGTTCATTTTCGGCCAAAGCAGTAAAGGAAGCTGAAAAGGTAGGAGCAGCGGTAACTTTATTTAGTAGTAAGGAGCAAAAATATAATCGTGTACCAAGGCTAGATGAAATAAAACTTCCTGCTAATGCTGCTTATTTGCACATTACCGGCAATAACACAATAGAAGGCACGGAATATCATAATTACCCGGATACAGGGAAAATTCCTTTAATTGCGGATTTGTCTTCGGATATTTTGAGCAAGCCAATTCCTACTGAAAAGTTTTCGTTTATTTATGCCGGAGCCCAGAAAAATATTGGACCGGGTGGTGTAGTGGTTGTCATAGCTCGTAAAGACTTTGTTAAAGGGCGCAATAAGAATTTGCCAACTATGCTAAACTATGAGGTCCATATGGACAACAAGTCCTTGTACAATACACCGCCGGTATTTGGCGTCTATATTGTGGGTTTGGTAGCAAAATGGTTAAAAAAACAGGGCGGACTTGCAGTTATGCAAGAACGGAACATCTCTAAAGCCAAGCTTATTTATGATGTGATTGATAAGCATCTTGATTTTTATCGTGGGTTTGCTGAAAAAGATAGTCGCTCCTACATGAACATTACCTTTGGTTTACCTTCGGAAGAGTTGGAAGCTAAGTTTGTGCTAGAGGCTACTGCCGGTGGACTAGATGGTTTAAAGGGACATCGCAGTGTAGGCGGTCTGCGTGCTTCTGTTTATAATGCTATGCCACGAGCGGGATGCGAAAAGTTGGCAGAATTCATGGAGAATTTTTACCTTGCTAATAGATAATTAGGAGAAAAACAAATGGCAGAGAAAAGACTAGTTAAAAATGGTAAAAAATTAGGGGTCATTGGTGGAATGGGAAGTGCGGCATCGGCGGAATTTCTCCGCATTTTGGCGGCAAACGCACCGGCTTTCGTGGACCAAGAACATCCGGTTGTGTATATGATCGCCGATAGTGATTTGCCGGATCGTAGTACTGCTATTTTAGGAAAGGGACCGAGTCCAGCTGGAAAACTTTATGAGGATTTTCTACAGTTGGCAAATATGGGAGCCGATATTTTTGCTGTTCCGTGTAATACGGTACATTATTTTATCGATAGGTTTGAAAAACCACTACCGCGGCCACTTATACATATTGTAGAAGAAACTGTATTAGCGGCACAAAAACTTAATAGTAACGGGTCGTGGATGCTATCTACTTTGGGGACAGTACAAAGTGGTTTATATCAAGAATATGCCCAAAAATATAATTATACGTTGCATTTGCCAAATTCAAAACAAAGACAGCTGATTCAGCAAAGTATAGATGAGGTGAAGGCCAATAATATGATGGAGGCAGGCCGTTTAGTTAGGCAGGTAGCGGAGGAGCTGTGGGCAGAAAAAGAGCTGCCAATTATGATGGCTTGTACAGAAATTCCTTTGGGTTATGCAGCTTCAGGGCTACCGCAGGAAAAGGCAATATCTAGTTTGCAAGCGTTAGCAGATGCTTGCATAAGAGAATTGTATTATTAAAAAGCAGGAGTGGAATAATTCCACTCCTGCTTTTTTATGTTACCATCGTCGATCAGAACCACCACCGCCGCCCGAGCCACCACCGAATCCGCCGCCACCACCACCGCGGCCACCGCCACGTAAGAACATCATTAATATTGTGCTCAATATCATGCCACCAAAAAATACTTGGTCAACAATAAGCAGACCTGCGAACCCGATGAACAGGAGCAGCTTAACCCACCAAGGCAATGCCGCAAGAGCCATGGCAAAATTATTGCCCTGAGGTTCTTGTTGCCCAGAGGCTATGCGACCAACTTTTAAATCGTCTGTAGTTAGTTTGTATTCTTTAATAACGGTATTGACGATGCTTGAATAGCCTTGCATTACTCCTTTATCATAATTACCTTGCTTGAATAGGGGGAGCATAGCTTGGTCTTGGATACGACCGGTTAGCCCATCAGGTAGAGCACCCTCTAAACCATAACCAACTTCAATTCTGGATTGTCTATCTTGTACTGCGACCAAGAGCAACACACCATTGTTTTTTTCTTTGTCACCAATACCCCATTTACGCATTAAGCCCAAAGAAAAATCATCCAATGCGGCTCCGTCTAAAGTTGGTATGGTTACTACCACGATCTGGGCCTTAGTTTTATCGGCAATGGCTGAGCTATAGGCATTAATGGTTGCTTTGGTTTGAGGACTCAAAACCTTGGCATAATCTTGAACGTATATACTGGTGGCAGGTTTTGGTGGAATACTCGTTTGTGCCTGCCCAAGAGGGCTCCAGGAAAATATTAGCTGCAAGGTTAAGAGAAATAGAGCCAGTAAATTCTTCATGGTTTATCTCCTAACATTATACGCTTATTGCTAAAATACTAATTAGAACTTAACTTGAGGAACAGCTTTAGAACCTTCGTCTGCCTTAAAATAATCTTTAGGTTGGAAGCCGAAGATACCGGCAAAGAAAACAGTAGGAACAGATTTTATTTTAGTGTTGTAGGATTGTGCAGCCTCATTGTAATCTTTGCGAGCTACCGCAATGCGGTTTTCTGTTCCGGCTAATTCATCTTGTAATTGTGCAAAGTTTTGGTTAGATTTTAAATCAGGATAATTTTCAGAAATAGCCAGCAAACGAGAAAGCGCTCCGCTTAATTCCCCATTAGCTGCACTTTTGTCAGCAACAGTAGAAGCTCCTGCTAATCTAGCGCGGGCATCAGATACTGATTTGAAAACATCTGTTTCATGGGAAGCATAACCTTTAACTGTATTCACTAAGTTAGGAATCAAGTCGCTGCGGCGTTGCAATTGGTTTTCTACTTGGCTCCATTTTGTAGTTACATTTTCGTTCATAGTAACCAGACCATTGTAGCTACCGAAAGCCATTCCAATAATTATCACGATAACGGCAATGATTATTAAAGTTCCTTTTTTCATGTTTTTACCTCCAAAAATAATTTTGTTTACATCGTGTTACATACTAATTGTAACGAAAGGGGTGCCGGCTGTCAATGCAACAAAATGTTACTTAAGATTGTTGTCTCTAACATAGTTAAAGCATTGGACTTTAAATACCTAAAAAGAAAATAAAAAAAGCGCAGCTTTTTTTCAAAAGCATGCACCTAATTTAAACTTGGTGGCCCTGGCGTGATTCGAACACGCGACCTTTTGGTTCGTAGCCAAACGCTCTATCCAGCTGAGCTACAGAGTCATGAAACAACAAACGCATTAAATTTGGTGGCCCTGGCGTGATTCGAACACGCGACCTTTTGGTTCGTAGCCAAACGCTCTATCCAGCTGAGCTACAGAGTCACAACTTAACAAGGGATATTATATAGTTAAATACCTGTTTTTGTCAACTATAAATTCCTTGACTTTTTTCCATAGAGTGCTATAATTTACACATAAATTCATATTGGCACAGCAATGAAAGAGAAAAGTAGTTTGTTTGGGGAGTTTAAAGCGAGCCGGGATAGTGAGAGCCGGTAACGAAGCGACATATGAAGTTCACTCTTGAGCTATCGACTGAATTCTAGTAGGTCAGATCGTTTTCCGCGTTAAGGAGTTGAGTGGATGCAATGCATTCCAAATGGGTGGTACCGCGGCTAATGTTCGTCCCAGAGCCGGGTGCTTTTTTTTTGGTGTTTTGTGTCAATTAGGGTGGTACCACGAATTATTCGTCCCTTTCTGTTGAAAACAGGAAGGGCTTTTTATTTACCCGAAAATCCTTCCGAACTAGGTTTAAATAATTTTATACTGGAGGTAGGTAAAAATGTCAATTTCACTTGCTATTTTAGTTTTGTACATCATAGCTCTTTTTGCAATTAGCTGGTATGCAAAAAAACGTAGTGAAGGAACTGCGGAGAATTTTGCTTTGGCTGGCAGGAAACTATCCGCGCCACTTATTGGAGTTACAATTATCGGTCTTGCTGTAGGAGGGGCGTCTACTATAGGAGTGTCGGAGCAGGCTTTTAAAGTAGGTCTTTCTGCCGGTTGGTATACTATTGCTTGGGGCATAGGAGCCATTGTTATGGGTGCTTTTTTGGCTAAACGTTATCGCGAAGCCAAAATAACTACCATTTCTGAACTTATTGCACGCTACCATGATAGTAAAGCCGTTGTTTTAGGAGTTATTTGTCAGATTGTTATTCAATTAGTTATTATATCTTTACAATATATAGCAGGCGGGAGTATTTTGCATGCTATTATGCCGGATGTATTTGATTTTCGTGCCGGCATGCTAATAAGTGCCATAGTGTTTATTGGCATTACCTTTATTGGAGGTATGTGGTCTGCCAGTTTAGCAAATGTATTAAATATAATTCTGATTTATGGTGGAATTACAGTTGCCACTGTAATTCAATTAACTAATATTGGCGGTATGGGTAATTTGTTAGCTAAATTACCTACGAATGTTCCGTGGTTTGACCCCATTGCCGGTGTTGGTGCCAAAGGAATAATAACGTGGATTATAGTTTTAATAACAGTAAATCTATCCTTGCAAAGTATTATTCAGATTTCTTTGGGAGCAAAAACAGCCGCTATTGCTCGTAAAGGGTTTATTTGGGGTGGAATTTTGATGATCCCCATTGGTTTTATGGCAGCACTTTTAGGTATTGTAGCTAAAGCTACTTATCCTGATGCTCAAGCAGCACTTGCCTTACCACAAGTTATTGTTGGTTTGCAACCAATTTTAGCTGGAGTTACTCTAGCTGCTTTGTGGGCGGCTGATGTTTCTACAGCCTGCAACTTATTGTTAAGTGCAGGAACTATGTTCTCAAATGATATTTACAAGAAATTCATAAATCCTAATTGCACAGAGGCTAAACAATTGTCCATGATGCGTTTAAGCGTTGTGGTCTCGGGTGCTTTGACCGTGTTTATGGCTATGAGTGTGTCAGGTATTTTGGGAACTATTATGGTGGGGTTGTCCTTAACAGCAGCTTTCAGTGTTATTGTTATCATTGCCTTATTCTTTCCTCAATACACTTGCAAGGCGGCCGGATTCAATACTTTGTTGGTTGGTCTAATTGTACTGGTCGTATGGCAGTTGGTACCGGCTATAAGGTTTTTACCTCATGTTATTTATGCTGAATGGCTATTTTGTATAGTAACTTATGGTGTTACCTATATTTTAGTCCCGACTCGTAAGGCTGTAGAGGAACCTGTGATTTAGTAAAAATAAAATACACCCCCGATAAATAAGAAAATTTCTTTGCTACATTTTCCATTTATGGTATTATATTGGAAAGATAGTAAAAAATATGTATTTATCGGGGGATTTTTATGTCTAAAAGAAATTGGCTCATATTTTGGTGTGCCGCTGTATTCATTATGTTCTTTTTAAATGGTTCTCTACTTATTACAGACAGTGTAGAATCAAATTATTCTCTTACTGCTAAAGAGATGGTCCTAAGCGGCAACTGGGTGTCACCACAAATTTATGGGCGATTTTGGTATGATAAACCGATAATGGCTTATTGGATGATAGCTGCGGGCTTTAAAATTTTTGGCTTCACGGAATTTGGGGCACGCTTTTTCCCTGCCCTTACCGGTCTCTTGGGGCTATTATTAGCTACTTGGGGCGGTAAAAAGTTATATTCGGAAAAAGTTGGGTTTTATAGTGGCGTGATTTTACTGACGACAATAGAGTTTTTTTTGATTTCAAAATCTATTCTTACTGATGGAGCATTGTTTGTGTTTTTCAACGGTGCTTTGTTATTTTTTTATTTGGCATACTCCGGTAAAAATAAAAGCTATTATTATGGTACCTATGCTTTGGCCGCACTAGCGACGTTAACTAAAGGACCAATTGGTTTTTTACTGCCGGGACTTATTATAGTATTATTCCTTTTATGGGAGCGCAACTGGCGAGAATTGGGTAAAGCAAAACTGTTTACGGGTATTATTTTATTTTTATTCCTGGCTGCTCCTTGGTATGTGGCTATGATACATTTACATGATGATTTTATAGGGAGTTTTCTGGGAACACATAATTTCTTGCGGGCCACAGTATCTGAACATCCAAAAGACAATGTAATTTATTACTACCTAATGATAAACCTTGCGGCTTTTTTCCCGTGGGTGGGTTTTGTTCCTGGCATGCTCAAAAACATATTTAGAAAAACAAGCAAATGGGTGATGCCGCAAGCCAGGGAAAAGTTTCTTTTACTTTGGGTTTTCGTTATATTTTTCTTTTACCAAAATATGGCTACTAAGTATATTACGTACACTTACCCCATACTTTTACCCCTAGCATATTTAGTGGCAGCATATTTTGCAGAGCAAAAAGAGCGCTTGGCTATTAAAGGAGTTTTGGTGTACAATTTATTGTTTTTTGGCATTTTGACTGCCGCCTCGCAATGGATTAAAGGAAATCGCCCAGATTTAGTGAATAACATACAAGAAATATTTTTTCTGTCCGCAGCTTGTTTTCTTATTTATTTGGTGGGTTGTATTGCAACATGGAAACGAGGAAACGATTGGGTAAAAACGATTACGGTTATTGCCATTGCGGGATTCTTTTTTAATGTAGCTGCTGCTCAAGTTATCTGTAAACCGCTTTTAAATTTACGTTCTGCCTATACGGCAGCGCTATATTTAAAAAATATGGTACCGTCTGATACCTATATTGTCTCTGCGGGACGCTATCCTACTTCTGCCGTGTTTTATTCTGAGAGGGAGATAGTAACACTAATCGATGAGAAAAACGTTGCTGAGTACGTACCTAAGGCTTATAGCTGGTCTGAAAAGAACGTCATGCCGTTTTCAACCTATAAAGCAGCAAAAACAGTTGAACCTATGGCTGTTATTATTTATAAAGACGATGTAGCTGATTTTATTAAAAAGATACCGCGCCAATGGCAAATACATAAGTTTGACAATCAATGGGTTGTTCTTACAGAAAAATAAGTGAGCAGGTGTGCACATGGCAAAATCAGAAAATCAAAAACTGAAAATGTTGTATATTCAAAAAATGTTGCTGGAGTGTACGGATGAGAATCATACCTTGACCGTTAATGACATTATTGAGCGGTTGGCAGAACTTGGTATTAATGCTGAGCGGAAGAGCATCTATGAAGATATTAAAGATTTGCAGTCATTCGGTATGGATATACTTTGTATTCGCAGCCGTTCAAATAAATATTTTTGTGGTGCCAGAGATTTTGAATTGCCGGAACTAAAACTTTTAGTAGATGCTGTGGTGGCGTCTAAATTTATTACCAAAAAGAAGAGCCTGGAACTTATCAAAAAACTGGAACGGTTAACTGGTTATTATCAGGGAAAAGAATTGCAAAGACAGGTTCAAGTAAAAAACCGTATTAAAAATATGCATGAAACCATTTACTATGTCGTAGATAAACTACATCAAGCAATTGCTAATAAAAAACAAGTGTCTTTTAACTATTGGGAATGGAATTTAGAAAAACTAGAGAAAGTACGCAAAAATGGTGATAAGTATATTACCAGTCCCTGTGCTCTTTGTTGGGATAACGATAACTATTATTTAGTTGCCTATAGCAGTAAATACAAAGATTTTGTGCACTACAGGGTAGATAAAATGGCTGATGTTCGTATTTTGGAAACAGGCTGTGATTTTACAGGAATGAAAAAAAACTTTGATATTAATACCCATACAAGCAAGTATTTTGGTATGTATTCAGGTAAGACTGAAAAAGTTGGTATTTACTTTGATAATTCTTTAGCTGGCGCCGTTATAGACAGGTTTGGCAAAGAAGTTGTTATTAAAAAAACTGATAGCGTGGGATTTACTATTGAAGTAGACATTGTTATAAGTCCGGTGTTTTTTGCCTGGCTAGTGGGATTTGGTGATAAGGTGCAAATTTTAGCGCCGGAGTCATTGGTTAAAGAATTCAAGGGCTATTTGAAAAATATAAGCAAATTATATTAAATGGTATTGTTGTTACAGAGTAGTTCTAGTATTGGAGACGAATAAATATGGACAAAAAGTTTGCTGAATATTTAAATACACAGGAATATATTAAGTTTCTCATTACTAAGGATGAACTAACCACAGGGAATACTGAGCGTTATTTTGAGCTTTTGCGTTATGTAGGTGAAAACATAGACTTTGCTAGAAAGTTTTGTGGAAAGTTTGTGCTTTACTTTGATGATTACCCTGAACAGGAAATTTGGCAAGAACCATTAATAAAAACATTTATAAGGGAGCTTAATGCAAAATTTCCTTATATGCTTTATTTAGCAGAAAAAGAAGCAGGGACTTTGAAACTGCTCACTATTTTAGAATGTACAAACGGTGAAATTAGTGGAGAAAATATAGCTATAGATAAAGAACATTTTGCCAAGTATATAAAAGAACAAATGATAGGAATTGTAAAGATGTCAGAGCGAGTTGGATTTAGTCCTGAAAATGCTCAAAGTATTATGCAACAAGTCTATGATTACTTTGGCATCTAAAAAGATAATTTAATGAAGAAATAGAGCACTTGAAAAAAGAGAATGAGCCATTTGTTTGGGGAAACAAATGGCTCATTCCAGAAAGGAAGTTCTTATGATGATTTGATGGGGAAGATTATAGTAAGAAGGGGTGGTCCTTACTATGTTCAAAGTATAATATATATATATGGCAAAGAAAGGGCTAAACTGCGAATAAATTGTGAACGAATAGTTTGACAAATACTGGCTATTTTGTTATATTTCTACTATACGCTATGAACGGAATGGCAGCCGGGAGCAATTAGTAAGTCAAGAGTGGTCAGTTATGCTGACAAGCAGGGTGGAACCGCGGAGCGAAAAGCTTTCGTCCCTGTAATATAGACTAAAACTATATTACAGGGAGGGAAGCTTTTTTGTGTTTGCAAAGGAGATTAATAGTCTCCGGATATATGATTTATATTTTAAGGAGGAGTATTTATGAATTTTCAAACTATAATTTTGACGTTACAAGCCTTTTGGGGCCAGCAAAACTGTATTATGGCACAGCCATATGATATTGAAAAAGGTGCCGGCACCATGAATCCGTCAACATTTTTAAGAGTTTTAGGTCCGGAACCTTGGCGTGTATGTTATGTGGAACCTTCTCGTCGCCCTGCAGATGGTCGTTATGGGGACAATCCCAACCGATTATTTCAGCATCACCAATTTCAAGTAATTGTAAAACCATCTCCTAGTAATATCCAGGAGCTATACTTAGAGAGCTTGGCACAATTAGGAATTCGCCAAGAAGAACATGATATACGTTTTGTGGAAGACAACTGGGAATCACCTACTTTGGGTGCCTGGGGTTTGGGTTGGGAAGTATGGTTAGATGGCATGGAAATTACTCAATTTACGTATTTTCAACAGGTGGGAAGTATTGATGTAAAACCTGTTACCGTAGAAATAACGTATGGTCTAGAGCGTTTGGCAATGTATATTCAAGGGGTAGAAAATGTATTTGACATTGAATGGGTAGATGGTATTACTTATGGGGATGTTTTCCATACTAATGAAGTTGAACAATCCTTTTATAATTTTCAAATTGCAGATATAGATCTGTTATTTGACCTTTTCGATAAGTATGAAGCAGAGGCCAAAAGAGTCATTGCTACTGGAAATATTCGGCCTGCCTATGATTATGTTTTGAAATGTTCTCATACTTTCAATTTGCTGGATTCTCGGGGTGCTATTAGCGTAAGTGAACGCACAGCTTTTATTGGTCGGGTGCGAGCCATGGCAAGGCTATGTGCTTCTGCTTATGTTGAGCAGAGAGAAAAACTGGGATATCCACTTATGAAGGAAGGGAAAAAATAATGGAAAAATTATTATTTGAAATAGGAACAGAAGAAATACCAGCGAAATTCATGCCGGATATTTTGCAACAATTAAAAACATTGGCAGAAAAAAAGATGGAAGAACTGCGCATTCCTTTTAGTTCGGTACGAGTTTATGGGACTCCACGTCGTATGGCGTTTATTGCTGATGATGTTGCCAAGGCGCAAGCAGATTCTACGGTAGAGAGCAAAGGACCTTCTGTTAAAATAGCTTTTGGCCCTGATGGGACACCTTCCAAGGCGGCAATTGGGTTTGCACGCGGCCAAGGAATTGATGTAAAAGATTTAGATACTCGTGGTGAATACGTTTATGCCGTTAAGCATTTACAGGGAAAAGCTGTAATAGAACTTTTGCCGGCTATGTTAGATGACATCATTCATTCACTTTCATTCCCCAAGAATATGCGCTGGGCTGATTACGACTTCAAGTTTGTCCGCCCTATTCGTTGGTTGGTAGCCTTGTTGAACGATAAAGTAATTCCGGTAGAAATAACAGATGTGAAATCGGGAAACAAAACCATGGGTCATCGTTTTTTAAGTAGTGGAGCAATTATTATTCCCACTGCCGGGGATTATGAGAAAGTCTTGTCTGACAATTTCGTTATTGTAGATCAAGATAAAAGGCGCGCTATTATTCGTAAGCAAGTTGAAGAACTAGGTAGGGCAGAAAATGGAGTAGTTGCAATTGATGCAGATTTATTGGAAGAAGTATTGTATTTGGTAGAATATCCTACAGCTTTGTGTGGACATTTTGATGAAAAATATTTAAAACTACCTAAAGAGGCGGTAATTACACCTATGCGTGACCACCAGAGATATTTCCCAGTGTTGTCTGCTGAAGGCAAGCTGCTTGCCAAGTTCATAACTGTACGCAATGGCGATGATAAGAATTTAGATACTGTGGCTCATGGTAATGAAAGAGTACTAAGGGCACGTCTTAGTGACGCTGAATTTTTCTTTAATTTAGATTGCAAGAAATCATTGCTTACACATCGTGATGAGCTAAAAACAGTAGCCTTCCAACAAGGATTGGGCAATATGCTTGAGAAGACTATTCGCTTGGCTGCCTTAGCGTCTAAATTACAAGAAGAAGTTAATGTTTCTGTTAACATGGAAGATTTGAATAAGGCTGCCGAGTTGTCCAAGGCTGATTTGGTTACCGGCGTGGTGACGGAATTTACAGAATTGCAAGGTGTTATGGGCCGGGAATATGCTCTTTTGGATGGAGAAAAACAGGAAGTAGCACAAGCTATTTATGAACACTATTTGCCACGGTTTGCTGGTGATGAACTGCCCAAAGGAGAGTTAGGCCGCTTAATCGGTATTGCCGACAAAATTGATAACATAGTTGCTACCTTTAGCCGTGGTAAAGCTCCTACCGGTTCGCAAGATCCATATGCTTTGCGCAGACAAGCTTTGGGCGTAGTAAATATTGCTTTGGAAGCCAAATATAATTTCTCTTTGAAAAAAATAATGGCCGACGGGTTGCAATTACTTAATGTTTCCATAGAAGATATTAAGTTGCTTGTACCGCAGTTGCTGGAATTCTTCAAACAGAGAGTAAAAAATATGATGTTAGATAATGGAATTCGCTACGATGTAATAGATGCGGTGCTAGCTGATAATAATAATGACGACTTACTTGATTTATTCACCAGAGCAAAAGCTTTGTCAGACTATGTGCAAACGCCGGCAGCCATAGACAGTATTCAGGCTTTTACACGGGTAGATAATATTTGCAAGCAAACAGTTAGTGAAATTGCAATTAATCAAAGTTTATTCCAAGATTCGTCAGAAAAAGAACTCCATGAACTTTTGATGAAGCTGCATAAAGAAGCTATTCCTGCTTTAATGCAATATGACTATGCGGCAGTTTTGCAAAAAGGCAATCAATTAGCTGCTCCTGTAAATAAATTCTTTGACGCTGTTATGGTTATGGATAAAGATGAAAATGTAAAAAACAACCGTTTGGCTCTTCTGTGCCAGGTTAAAGAATTTGCTAATATGGTTGGTGACTTAAGCACTATTGTGTTGTAAAATCTTGTTAAAAATTCTTTATTTTCTTGTTGAACATCAAACATAAATATGATATAGTGTATACTATATTAAAGAATTAGCAATAAAAAGCATATGATAAAAGGAGACCTAACATGAAAAAAGAAGAGCAATTTTTACTGTGGTTTGAGCAGCTAGAAAGAGGAGATGTGGCTATTGTAGGTGGCAAATCTTCTTCCCTTGGTGAAATGACTTCTAAAACAGATGTGCCTGTTCCCTATGGTTTTGCAACTACAGCTTATGCCTATAGATACTTTATTGAGAAGAGCGGCTTGCATGAAAAAATGCGTACTATTTTGTCAGAGCTAACTGATGTAGAAAACGGAGTACTACTTCGTGACGTGTGTTCTCGTTTACGTGCCGCGATTATGGCTGAAGAGATGCCAAAGGATTTGAAAAAAGCTATCTCCGAAGCATACAAACAATTAGCCCAGAAGGTAGGGACAAAGGCTCCTTATGTAGCTGTTCGTTCTAGTGCTACTGCCGAAGATCTGCCGGATGCTAGTTTCGCAGGACAACAAGACACTTACCTTAATGTGCAGGGTGCAGAAACTATAATTGCTAAAGTTAAGGAGTGTTATGCTTCTTGTTTTACTGATCGAGCTGTTTATTATCGCGAGAAACAGGGTTTTGATCATCTTGAAGTTGCGCTAAGCGCAGTTATTCAAATGATGGTATTTTCCAAAGCTGCAGGAGTTATGTTTACAGTAAATGTTGCAACCGGTGACGATAAAAACATAATGATTGAAGCGGCTTATGGCCTGGGTGAATATGTAGTGCAGGGAACAGTAACTCCTGATAGTTATATTGTTTCTAAAGCAGATATGAAGATTGTTGCCTGTGATGTTAATGAACAGGATGTTATGTTGATTCGTAAAGAGGGCGGAGATTGTGAAGAAGTTCCTGTGCCTAAAGAAGATAGAAAAAAACAGACACTGACCGATGAACAGATAATTGAATTAGCTGGTTATGCTATGAAAATAGAGAAACATTATGGCTGTTATATGGATATGGAGTGGGGCGTTGACGAACGTAATGGTAAAATTTGGATTTTGCAAGCTCGTCCTGAAACAGTTTGGTCTCGTCGCAACAAAGATGGAGGAAAACAGGGTACAATGACAAGTTCTGTAACTACTGATCGCAATGTAATTGTTAAGGGATTACCTGCAAGCCCGGGTTTAGAGGCTGGCCGGGCTCATGTTATTTTGAATCCTGCTGATATCGACGAATTCAAAGATGGGGAAATTCTTGTTACCGAGATGACGGCACCTGACTGGGTTCCTGCTATGAAAAGAGCAAAGGCTATTGTTACTGACAGCGGAGGAATGACCTGCCATGCATCTATTGTTAGCCGTGAACTTGGCATTCCCTGTATTGTAGGAACAAAGAGCCGCGGTGAGGCTGCGACTATTACTATTCCTAACGGAGCCGATATTACTGTTGATGCTACCAATGGAATTGTGTATGAGGGAATTCTAGAAACTCACAAGAAACATGAGTCAGACAGTGGCCAAGTTGTTATGGCAGAGACCTTCCCAGTTACCGGGACTAAGATTTATATGAATTTGGGCGATCCTGATTTGGCGGAAAAATATTCTGTATTGCCTTGCGATGGTATTGGTCTTATGCGCGAAGAGTTCATTTGGACAACATATATTCATGAACATCCTCTATATTTAATAAAATCAGGTCATCCTGAAAAAGTTGTAGATCAATTAGCTGAAGGATTCCGTCAAGTTTGCCAAGCTATGGCACCAAGACCGGTTACTTTGCGCTTTAGTGATTTTAAATCCAGCGAATATCGTGATTTGAAGGGCGGAGATGAATTCGAGCCTTACGAGCCCAGTTCCTTATTAGGTTGGCGGGGTGCATCTAGGTACTATGATCCTAAATACATTGAAGCTTTCAAATTAGAAATTGCTGCCGTTCGTAAAGTGCGTGAAGAATATGGCTTGAAGAACCTTAACGTTATGATTCCATTCTGTCGTACAGTTGATGAATGTGAGAAAGTAATAAACTTAATGGCTCAGGAAGGTCTACAGCGTGGCAAAGATTTCAAGGTTTGGTTAATGGCTGAAATTCCTGCTAACATTATTTTAGCTGATAAATTTAATAAATTTGTTGATGGCTATTCTATTGGTTCTAATGATTTGACCATGTTGACTCTAGGCTGCGATCGAGATAATGATACAGTTTCCCATATTTTCGATGAACGGGACTTAGCTGTACGCCGTTCTGTAAAGCATCTTATAGATGTAGCTCATAGTGAGGGCAAGACGGTTTCTATTTGTGGACAGGCTCCCAGTGTTTATCCTGAATTTGCAGAGTTTTTGGTTAGAAGCGGAATTGATAGCATGTCTGTAAACCCTGATACTGTGAAATTCACGAAAAAAATGGTCGCTCAAGTTGAACAACGTATTATGCTCGATGCTTTGACCGGTAAGGGCCGCAAAAATGATGATGAGAACTTGAAATGGTAATTGTATGAATAAAAGCCTCGCTTCATTTGAAGCGAGGCTTTTCAAATTGCCAAATAATGATTTTATAGTGTATTCTTTGACATATATGGGCAAATATAATATAAATAGTGTACAAGAAAATAAAAAATATTAATAATTAGAGTTTTTTTCCACTTAAAAAAGGGTTTTTAGTATTCTTAGCGTATATAATAGTATATGTTTTTATATGTTTTAGAAAGGATGTGGGTCATATTTCTTTAAGTTGCAGGCAGAAAAAAATTGCAGAAATTGTTAGACAAGAAGGCCCCATTACCGGTGAGCATATTGCTTCCCAGCTTAATGTGACACGTGCTGCTTTGCGCTCTGATTTGGCTATTTTGGTTATGAGTGGTATTTTAGATGCCAGACCAAAGGTTGGCTATTATTTTACCGGTAAAAACACTTTAGGTATGTTATTAGAGGAAATATCAGGTATTTGTGTAAGAGATATTCAATCAGTGCCTGTTGTAATTAATCATGACAAAAGTGCATACGACGCTATTGTTACTATGTTTTTGGAAGATGTTGGCACTGTTTTTATTACTAGTGAAGAAGGTCTTTTAGTAGGAGTCGTTTCTCGTAAAGATCTTTTAAAAGTAGCTATGAATACAGGAACAGATTTGCATAGTCTGCCTATCGTTATGGTAATGACGACATTGACAAAACTTATTACGGTAACGCCGGATGACTCAGTAGCTTTGGCAGCTAGAAGGCTTATTGATAATGAAATTGACTGTATGCCGGTAGTTAGATGCGTTGATGATAATAAACGCAGTTTTGAGGTAGTAGGACGTATTACAAAAACAAATTTTACTAGACTTTTAGTAGAGTTAGCAGAAGGCAAGGGAGGTAATTATCATAGCTAGTACCCCAATAATATATGCTGTTTCTGATTCTATTGGTGATACTTCAGAATCTGTAGTAAAAGCTACGGTGAGTCAGTTTGCACAAGAAAAATTTGATATTATACGTGTTCCCTATGTTAAAAACGCGGAACAGGTAGAAAAAATAGTGGAAGAAGCAAAAGAGCATAATGCTGTTGTCTGCTACACCATAGTTTCTCCTGAAATGCGGGAAACAATGGCACAAAAGGCTATGGAGCATGATGTCGAAGTAGTAGATATTTTAGGACCGATGCTGAAATCTATTGAGAAAACAACAGGTCTTTTACCAAAAAATCAACCGGGTTTAATTCACGCTTTGGATCACGAGTATTTTAAACGCGTGGAAGCCGTCGAGTTTGCTATTAAATATGATGATGGCAAAAATCCTTGGGGCTTATTAAAAGCAGATATTGTCATTATAGGAGTTTCAAGGACTTCTAAAACTCCCCTTAGCATGTATTTAGCAAACAAACAGCTAAAGGTGGCTAATGTTCCACTGGTACCGGAGATTCCACCCCCTGAAGAATTATTCAAAGTTCCGGCGCATAAAGTGGTGGGATTGTTGATTGATCCGTTTAAATTAAACGAAATTAGGACTGAACGGCTAAAAACTATGGGGCTTTCTGATGGCGCAAGTTATGCTGATATGAAGCGAATTAATGAAGAAATGGAGTATGCTAAGGCCATTATGCGTAGGATTCATTGCACTATTATCAATGTTTCCAATAGAGCAATCGAAGAAACTGCTGGTATGATTTTAGAATATACACAAAAAAAACCAGATACAAATAAATAAAAAACAGGCATCGCAATTTGTGCGATGCCTGTTTTAGAAAATTATTTTATAATTTTATGGCTTACTACATTATAGACAACTTTATCTGCCTTTATACTACCGGTAGGTGTTGTTACGTTTACATTACCGGTGAATACTGCGTTTTTAGTATCCCAGTTGAAAATTCCGGAATCAGAGGTAATGGCAACATCACCTTGTGTGAAATTTAGATTGCCGTTTACTTCAGCTGTTTTTCGGCTGCCGTATACATCAACAGCATCACCATAAAAATCAATATCATCTTGTTGAAGGTGGATATTTCCTTGAGCGTGAACTTCTATAGAGTACATTTCAACTTGGGCTTTGTCGGCAGAAATGACACGACTTCCAACAGTAACAGAAACATTGCCTTCTAAATAGTAGATACCACGGATCGGATCAAAATGTTGCTTGTTGTATTTAATGTCAGGAGCAGCATGGCAAAGAGCAGGGAGAAGCATGAATAAACAGAGAAAAATAAAAATCTTTTTCACCAAAATCACCTCTTGCTTAATCATAACAGAATTTACTGAAAAAAACTATAGTGGGAGGTTATTATGCTAATACGTGAAAAGGCAGAAGCGAGAGAAGAAAAGTTGCTGGCTCCGTGGGCAACAAAAAGCAGGATGGCTACTCGTATTCAAGAAGAAGAAATGGATCCGATACGCACCGCTTTTCAAAGAGATCGTGACAGAATTTTACACAGTACTGCTTTTCGAAAATTAAAGCATAAAACTCAAGTATATTTGGCCTCGGGGGATCATTATCGTACGCGCCTGACTCATAGCATGGAGGTGGCACAAATTTCTCGCACTATTGCCGGGGCTTTAGATCTTAATGAAGATTTAGTGGAGGCGGCGGCATTAGGCCACGATATTGGACATACGCCATTTGGACACGCCGGTGAGAGGGCTATGGCAGAATGTGTGGGCTACTTTCATCATAACGAGCAGAGCCTTAGAGTAGCAGATATTTATGGGCGTAATGGCCGTGGTCTTAACCTAACCAGTCAAGTTCGTGAAGCTATTTTGTGTCATACAGGGGATATTTTGCCTACGACTTTAGAGGGAATGATCGTAAGACGGTGTGACCGTATTGCTTATTTATGCCACGATTATGATGACGGTTCTAGTGTAGGTATGGTAGGACCGGAAAGTTTGCCGGAAATAGTAGCTACGCGGTTAGGTACAGATCCTAGTGTTATTTTGGATGTATTGGTTAACAATATAATAGAACTTTCTTTAAACACACCAAAAATAACTTTGGATCCCTATTATGAAGAAGCCGTTACTGCTTTTCGTGCTTTTATGTTTGAGCAAGTTTATTCTTGTCCTGCTATGATGGTGGAACAAAAGAAAGCAGAACATGTGGTAAAAACACTTATGAATATGTTTTTAACTTTACCGGAACGCTTACCCATAGAGGCAAGAGAGCAGATAGATAGATTTGGAGTCGAGCAGGCTTGTATTGACTATGTTTCAGGCATTACAGATGAAGCGGCTGTAAGAATTTTTCGCAAATATTTTGAACCGGCTATTTAAATAGTATTTTACATAACAAACGTAATTATGATACTGAAAAGAGGATAATTATGTTTTATAGGGAATATAGATAGTATGATAATTATAGGGTGTTGATGTTATGGAAGAAATTAAAGAAAAATATGAGAATTTCAAAGAGCAAGTGCGAGCACAAGCAGATATTGTCAGAGTAGTGTCTGATTATGTTCCTCTCAAAAAGAAAGGCGGACGCTACTGGGGTTGTTGCCCCTTTCATGGCGAAAAGACGCCTTCTTTTACTGTAGATGAAGGAAAAGGATTATTTCATTGCTTTGGTTGTGGTGTAGGTGGGGATGTTTTTACTTTTATCATGAAAATTGAGAACCGCAGTTTCCCCGAGGCCGTTAAATTCTTGGCAGGCAAGTTGAATATACCGATTCCTGAACAAGAAAAAAATCCTGCTGAACTAGCAAGAGAGATGCAAGCCAAGGAAGTTTATGCTGCTAATGAGTTAGCTGCGAGATTTTTTCAGTCCTGTTTGATAAATACAGAGTATGGAAAAACAGGTGTTGAATACTTGGCAGCCAGAGGCATAACCAGAGAAATTATAGATGGCTTTGCGCTAGGAATGGCACCACCTGACTATAATAAATTGCATTTGGCTCTAGAGCGCAAGGGTATTAGCGAAGACACTATTATTAAAGCTGGGTTAGCTAATAAAAGGGATAACGGTGGAATATACGATAGGTTTCGCGCTAGAATTATGATTCCTATACGTGATGTTCGCGGAAGAGTTGTTGGTTTTACCGGCAGAATCCTCAATAAAGATATTAAAGAAGCAAAGTATATGAATACAGGGGAAACAGAATGGTTTAGTAAGCGAAATATTTTATTTGGTTTAGATACGGCCTTAAAGTCTATCAAAGAACATAAACAAGTGGTTTTGGTAGAAGGCCATATGGACGCAATAAGCTTGCATGCCGCAGGAGTTACCTGGTCCGTAGCTGTTATGGGAACGGCTTTCACAGAGCAACATGCGCGTTTGCTTAAACACTTGTCTCCTGAAGTAGTTTTTTCTTTTGATAGTGATAAAGCAGGAGTAGAAGCAGCAGTGCGGGCAGTACCTATAGCGTTGCACGCTGAACTAAAAAATAAAGTTATGCAGGTTCCTGACGGAAAAGATCCTGATGATTTTATCCGCAAACATGGCAAGGATGCATATATCAAACTAATAGCGGGAGCTGTTGAGGGAATTAGTTTTCAAATTAATAGACAACTAGAGGAAAATAATATTACTACCCTGGCAGGAAAAGTCCAAGCGGTGTCGAATATATTACCTCTGTTTTTAGAATGTAAAAGCGACATTGAGGTTGCGCAAAGAATTCGTGATTTGGCACGTAAACTAACTATTGATGAAGGCCTAATTCAAAGTGAATACAATAAGTTGAAACGCAAAGATAAAAAAGATGATTTTATGCCAAGATCGGTGCATTTAGCTCCACAGGCCACAACAGCCCTAGAGCAAGCGGAAAGGCATTTGCTTTTTGCTCTGATTAAGGGAAATGATGTTTTAACGGGTAATTTTACAAATCAGTTGCAAAAGATAAAGTTTGAAAATGCTGAACGAGCTGAAATATTTCAAAAAACAATTTTGTTTTTGCAAAAGGGGAGCAAGAATTTAGCAACAGACTTATTCGAAGTGTTGGCAGAAAAAGGTGCGTCAGAGTTGACAAATATCTTGAGAATGGAACTACCCTCTACTGACTTGGCAGAAATGTTATCAGATTGCTTACGGCAACTGCAGCTTGCTATTTTAGAGCAAGAATTTGAACGACATAGTTCATTGGCGGCCGAATATGAAAAACAAGGTAATGAAAAATATTTGCAGGAATTATCAGAATGTCGGCGAATAAAGAATGAGGAAAAGAAAATTATTACTTTGAGTAATGAAATTAAAAATAAAGCAATGCAGAACTAAAGAAAGGAGGGAACGCTATGGTGAAGGCTAAAACAGCGGTAAACAAAACCGTAAAAAATACAGAAAAAAATGCCTTGACCCCACAAACAACAGACGTCAGCAATAACCTAAAGGCTGTTGAAAGAAAAGAAAAAGATGTGGCTGGTCCTAAGAAAATAAGAACAGCAAAAGCAGAGGTTATGACCCCAAAGAAAGTAGCAAAGCCAGTTGTGGCTAAAAAGGTTGTCGAAGTTAATCCTAAAAAAGTAGTAAAGGCTGCTCACCAAAAGGTAGCTGAAGTTACTCCAAAGAAAGTAGTGAAAGTTATTAATATTCATAAAAATGAAACAAGCATAGATGTGGCAGAAACAGTTAGTAAACCTGCTAGAACTGTGAATAAAAAAAATGTTAAGGCAGCTACCAAGTCTAAAAAAGCAGAAAAAGCTGTAAACCCGTTGGAAAATTTAGTTATTGATAATACAAAAGATAGACCAAAGCCAAAAAAACTTGAAAAAGCAAAAACTCCAAATGAGTATGTCTCAGAATTCATTGAATTGGCTAAAAATCACGCTGGCGTTCTCACTTATCGGGAAATACAAGACACTTTACAATTGGTAGAGACTATGACCGTCGAGGACATGGACAGTATATACGCTCAGATTGCAGCTAAAGGTATTGAGGTTGTTGATGATGGTGGCGATGAAGAAGGTCCTACAGTTATTGATGACAGCATTGAAGTTGATGAAAGCGAGCTAGCTAATTTAGCAGTGCCGGAAGGCATTAATATTGATGATCCTGTTAGAATGTACCTAAAAGAAATTGGCCGTGTGCCTCTTTTAACCGGTGACGACGAAATTAAATTAGCTAAACGCATGGATAAGGGGAATCAAGCTCAGTACATAATAAACGGAACAGTGCCGAGCAATATTGTTATTCCTGAAGTCAATAAAAGACTTAAAGTTGAAAAGCTTATTGAACGCGTAGAAGAGTTATTGTTATTAGAAACTAATTGGTGGCAAGAGCGTGCTGTAAATAAAGTCTTTGGCAAAGTTTATGCTATAGCTCAAAAGCGAGAAGCACTAGAATATGATGAGTATCAGCAAATGTGCAAAGAATTTACTAAAGATGAACAAAAACGCTTAGGCAAGCTGCTTGCAGATAACAAAGTTAAGATTGTAACTCCTAAGAAAAAGGCTACACTTAAGAGGCAAACTTCAGAAATTGAAGTAAATCATTTGTTGGAATTACGAGAAATTTTTGCTGTAATAGAGGCTAAGCTTGAAAAAGGTCAAGGAACTCCTAAAATGCATGCGTTACTCAAAAAATTAGAAAATGAGTATGCAACTGTTTTGAAACAAACCTTAGAACGTGGAGAGGACTCCAAGAAATGCTTGTCTGAGGCTAACCTGCGTTTGGTAGTTAGTATAGCAAAACGTTATGTAGGAAGAGGTATGTTGTTCCTAGATTTGATTCAAGAAGGAAACCTTGGTTTGATTAAAGCTGTCGAGAAATTTGATTATAACAAGGGATTTAAATTTAGTACTTATGCTACTTGGTGGATTAGGCAGGCTATCACGCGTGCTATTGCGGATCAGGCACGTACTATTAGAATACCGGTGCACATGGTAGAAACTATTAATAAATTAGTTCGTGTTTCCAGGCAGTTGTTGCAGGAGTTAGGCAGAGAGCCTTTGCCTGAAGAAATAGCCAAAGAGATGGACACAACAGTTGATAGAGTTCGTGAGATTCAAAAAATCGCTCAGGAACCGGTTTCCTTAGAGACACCTATCGGCGAAGAAGAAGACTCCCATTTGGGTGATTTCATAGAGGATCAAGAAGCTCCTTCCCCTGCGGATGCCGCGTCCTATACCTTGCTGCAAGAACAATTGGGCAGCGTTCTACAAGAACATTTAAGCCCACGTGAACGCAAAGTATTAGAATTACGCTTCGGTTTAGCAGACGGGCGTACTCGCACTTTGGAAGAGGTAGGCCAACATTTTGGCGTTACGCGTGAACGTATCCGTCAGATTGAAGCTAAAGCTTTACGAAAGTTACGCAGTCCTAAGCGCAGCAAGCCTTTAAGAGAATTTTTAGAATAGATATTAGCCTTGACAGTAGCATTGTTTTATTATACAATGTTAACGTTGGTTTTGTAGGGCACGCTCCCTGCAACTTGCTGTCGGGCCTATAGCTCAGCGGTAGAGCCACCGGCTCATAACCGGTTGGTCTCTGGTTCGATCCCAGATGGGCCCACCATCGAAATAATGCGGCTTCCGAGGTTTTCGGAAGCCGCTTTTTTCTGCTATTTTGGACTGGAAAAAATACAAGTTTCGTTTAATCTATTGTGTTTTTAGTTTTAACGGTGTATCATAATCGTATAATCGTTTACGCGATTATATAGGAGCTGGAGGTGTATTAATGAATCAGATTGTAAATATTTTAAAAGCGTTATCAGACGAAACGCGGTTACGAATTTTAAATCTTTTATATGAAAGAGAACTTTGTGTTTGTGATGTTATGGTAATTCTACAAATATCTCAGGCAAAGGCTTCTCGGCATTTAATTTATCTTAAGAATGCCGGACTTGTGAAAGACCGAAAACATGCTCAATGGGCTTATTATTCATTATCCAATAATAAGCATTTAAAGTTTGTTGACACCTTAGTTTATGATAATTTGAGAAGCATGGATTTATATGCGGATGATCTAAAAAATCTCGCGGAACGTTTGCAAAAAGGTGAAAACGAGTGTGAACATGCTTAAAATTCAAATGAGAGAGTTATTATAATTAACAGGGAATGTTTGCGGCTATAGTTGTGATGGGAGATAAGTACATGAACAAAGAAAAAGTGACAGGCATAGGTTTTTTTGAAAAATATTTGTCAATCTGGGTTCTTATTTGTATGGTCATAGGAGTAATGATAGGTGTTTATTTACCGGAGGTACCAGCACTTTTAAGCAGATTCGAATATGCTAAGGTATCAATTCCTGTAGCCATACTCATATGGTTAATGATATACCCAATGATGTTAAAGATTGACTTTGAAAGTATTAAACAGGTAGGGCAAAATCCTAGGGGATTAATTGTGACCTGGGTTACCAATTGGCTGATAAAACCCTTTACAATGTATGGGATTGCCTATTTCTTTTTATATGTAGTATTTGGAAATATTATTCCGGCTGCTACTGCTAAAGAATATTTGGCGGGGGCTGTTTTATTGGGTGCCGCACCCTGCACAGCTATGGTTTTTGTCTGGAGCAATTTAACTAAGGGTAATCCTGCTTATACCTTGGTGCAGGTAGCAACGAATGATTTGATTATTTTAGTAGCTTTTGTGCCTATTGTTGCATTTTTGCTGGGAATCAATGATATTACAATACCGTGGATGACGCTATTTTTGTCAGTGGTTTTATTTGTGGTAATACCTCTTACCGCCGGTTGGTTTTCCAGAAAACTAATAACAAAAAATAGAGGGGTGGATTATTTCGAAAATACATTCATAAAAAAATTTAGCAATGTTACCGTTATTGGACTTTTGCTAACTTTAATAATAATATTTTCCTTCCAAGGTCAGATTATTATAGATAATCCTATCAACATATTGCTAATCGCTGTTCCTTTGACAATACAGACATTTTTTATTTTTTTTATTGCCTATGGCTGGGCTAAATTATGGAAACTGCCTCATGATGTTGCCGCACCTGCCGGTATGATTGGTGCTTCCAATTTTTTTGAGCTCTCAGTAGCTGTTGCCATATCATTATTTGGGCTGCAATCAGGTGCAACTTTGGCAACTGTTGTTGGAGTATTAACGGAAGTACCGGTAATGCTGACTCTTGTAAAAATTGCTAATAACACTAAAAAATGGTTCCCGGAAGCTAAATAAGACAAAGGAGTTTAAAACTATGAATAAAAAACTACCGGTAGTAGCTTTTGTATGTGTCCATAATTCCTGCCGTTCACAGATGGCGGAGGCAATCTCTAAAATTTTTGCTGCTGATGTTTTTGAAGCCTGTTCGGCAGGAACAGAAATAAAGACAAAGCTTGATCAGGATGCTGTTGGCCTTATCAAAGAGCTATATGGCGTTGATATGAGTGAAACACAGAAACCAAAGCTGTTAGCAGAATTGCCTAAAATTGATATACTTGTAACCATGGGCTGCCAAGTGGCGTGTCCTTTTGTTCCCTGTAGGTATAGAGAAGATTGGGGTCTAGACGACCCTACCGGGAAAGGAAAAGAAGTATTTTTACAGACGGCTGATGTTATCAAGCAAAAAGTTTTGGATTTAAAAAACCGTATTGAAAATCAGAGTATTTAAGTTTTTACTTGTACTTGGCAAAAGTCATATTCGCAGCAAACTTTTTGGGTATTATATAGTCTGTACTCCTGTTTGTTAAGTATAAAATTGTCTAAAAGACACCTAAATTTAATTTTAGGTGTCTTTTAGCATACCAGTGTAAGTAAAAAAAACTTAGCAAAAGTAAAATATAAAGTTTATTGAAATTTTATAAAAACTAAAGCCTTTCTCAAATCCAGTACCGCCAAGACAGGCTTTCTATACGGGGCCAGTCAGCATTAATGGCGTCGGCCATTAGCTTTTTCCCGTCAATATCAAGATGCAAGCCATCAACGGCTAATTCTGTGGGCAGAACGCCATCAGGACTGTCCATGTCGCGTGTTATATCTATATGTACCTGGGTTTTGATAAAGTCATTAACTATCTGTATTTGTTCCTGCCAGTCAGACGCTGTTGGTTCGTCAAAAGCCCTTTTTATGTTGTCAGGATTAATTGGGGGCAGCGTCAAAAATACAGGACGGATATTGTTCTTCAGACATTTTGCTTTCAAGGCTAACAAATCCGCAATTACGTCTTCTGCCGGCACTCCTCCGCGTAAACTGTTTGTACCTCCCAAAATTATCAGATACCGTGGGCTAAACGGCAGAACATCATCATCAAAACGCTCAACCATTGTTTGACTGGTGTCACCGCTTCTTCCCAGATTTATTGTTGGAAAATCCAGGTAATGTTGATAACTGTACTCCCAGTCTGCAGGGGAATAGGACATTCCACCACCACCGTGAGTAATACTGTTACCAAATGTTGCTACGGCAAAATACATGGTTGTTGGATTTGTAATAAATTGTCCGGCATCAGAATATACGCCTACGGGGTTACCATCTTCGTCTAGTCCTCTAACGCGCCAGTAGAAGGGATCATCAGAAATCCTGGGTTTTTCATCATAGTACTCAGAACCGGTAGTTATGGCTGAATCTATTCTATGTTCAGAGGGCTCAATACCATTGGGATTTTCCGGTACATCGTCCAGTATTTCAACCTCATATTTCTTTGCTCCGGTAACGGGAACCCAAGAATAAACAGGATACAATAATACAGAGGCAATGTCCTGATTAAAAATGGAAGTAGGAATAGGTTTTAGAATTACCTCTTTTTTATAATCGACATAAACTGCTTCCGCATCGGAGAACTCACTGATAGGGTCGCCATCCATGCCTAGGCCGCGAACACGCCAATAAAAAAAATTATTTGCTAAATCCAGAGGTAAATCGGCATTAAACCCATTACCATAGATTTTTTTTGTTGAATAAAAAGCATTGGGATTTGGTTTTGAGGCATCGGAATCTTCAGGCAAAGCAGTTGACAGCTCCAACTCATAGGCAACGGCTCCTTTTACCTTTGTCCACATAAAAATGGGTTTTGCAGACGTTGGAAGCTGTTGGGTAAAATGGATGGTAGGAACCGGTTTGCTTTCTTGCACAGAGTTATTTACGGCAAAACATTCAGAACTTATATTTATAGATTGTGCAAGTGCAAATATTGACAAAATGCATATTGCTAAACTAATTAAACGCTTAATTCTAGGTATTTTTTTCCACATGGGGCTCTTCTCCTTATTTGCTTTTCTAAAAAAAGTTAATTTTCGTGAACTTAAAAGCATTTAATTTTTAACTATTAACATTTTCTTATGGTATGTTATTTATACTAACACTTTAAGCATGTAAAAAGTCAAAAATTAGTAAAAAAAGTTAATTTAGATTAAATATAAGGAATTGGTTTGAGAAGGTCCGCAGATTAAGATCTTTTTTATAAAAAAATATCCCCATGAGTCAATGTTTTATTAAACATTGACTCATGGGGATTTCTCACGGAAATATTATTTTTACTTTAGGCTTGCATATATTTTCTCTAGATTAGCTTGCATACTTTGAATATAGGTTTTGCCATCTTCTTTGCTTTCCAGTGTGTAAATTTTCACGGCTTTAGCCCCGACTTCTTTAGCTAAAGTTTCGGACACCTTAGGACTTACCATGTCTTCAACAAAAATCGTGTTTATTTTTTCTGCTTTACAATAATCGGTTAACTCCTTCAATTTTTTAGCACTGGGTTCTCCCTCGGCGAAAACATCTTCTACACTATTTTGTTTAAGGCCGAAGTCTCTTGCCAAATAGGCGAAAGCAGCATGACCGGTAACAAAATCTTTGCGGCTTACTGCTTTGAATTTATTATCATATTCTTTATATACTTGTTCTAGTTGTTCATAAAAAGTTTTATAATTTTGTTCATAAAAATCCTTATTTTTAGGATCGGCTTTAATTAATGCTGTTGCTATATTTTGTGCTTCTAATTGGGCACCTTTTACACTTAACCACAAATGAGGATCATTTTGACTACCGGATTCTGCAGCCTCTGTTCCTTCCAAAGCTGGAATGACCTTCGCTCCTTTGGAGGCATCTACAAGCACTAAATTTTTATTATCGGCAGCGGCAATAGCTTTGTCAAGCCAGCCTTTTTCCATATCGAGTCCATTATAAATAAAGATCTTAGCTGTATGTAAGCCTGCTAGGTTTTTGGCATTAGGCTGAAAATCATGTGGTTCCGTACCGTTTGGTATGATAGATTCTACTTCAATCTTATCCTTACCTATAGCTTCGGCAATTTCCTGCATAGCATTAAAAGACGCCATAACCTTTATTTTGTTAGCTGTTTGAGGTTTATCTTTTGTGGGGGAGGTAAAACCGCACCCAGTTAAATAAAAGAGCATAACTGTCAAAAGCAAACTTAAAAACTTAATTTTTTTCATCTTATCATCCCTTATCCTATTTTTAGTTGCGAATGATTTGCATTTGCAACTAAAAATAGGATATAATAATGTGAAAGATATGTCAAGCAAATAAACAGGAGGAAATATATGCTTCAAATAAAAAATCTATTTTTTTCCTATGGAAATACACCTTATGTATTGAAAAATCTAAATCTCCAGGTAACGGAGGGTAAGTATATTTCGATTTTAGGTGAAAATGGTTCAGGAAAAAGTACACTTGTTAAATTAATATTAGGTTTGCTTACCCCTGCAAAAGGAACTATAGAAAATGAGTTTAAACAAATTGCCTATGTGTCGCAAAGATTTGAGAGCTTAAATAAACAATTTCCCATAACGGTTAAAGAGGTTTTAACTTGTTACCAAAAAACAAGACATCTTCCTGGCAAAAATTTGATTGCAGAGAGCCTTGCCTTAGTAAACATGAATGAATATGAAAATGCTCTTATTGGTACTTTATCAGGCGGACAATTCCAAAAGATTTTCATTACCAGAGCGCTCATGGGAAATCCGGACTTGTTAGTTTTGGATGAACCGTCTAACGGAATTGATATAAAAAGCCAAAATGAAATTTACCAGCTTATTAAGGATCTAAATAGAGAGAGAAAAATTACTGTCATTTGTGTGGAGCATAACCTTAAAGCGGCTATTAGAAACTCACATTTGCTTTATCATATGTCCAACGGAGTTGGCCATATGTGTAATCCTCAAAATTATATAAAAGAATATCTCATGGAAAACACAGGAGCTGAAGAATATGTTTCAATATAGTTTTATGCAAAATGCTTTTATGATTGCAATTTTGATTTCCGTTTTGTGCCCACTTATTGGCATGTTCCTAGTTTTAAAACGCTATTCCATGATGGGAGATACTTTAGCCCATGCCTCCTTAGCCGGTGTAGCGGTGGGTTTGATGTCACATGTTAACCCCATATTAAGTGCTTTTCTGTTAACGTCTTTTTTTGGTGTAGTGATTGAAAGATTACGCAGACATTTTAAAAATTATGCGGAATTAATTTTAGTTATTATTCTTTCTCTGTCTGTGGGCATTGCCATTACTTTGATTAGTTCTGGTGTCGTACACGCAAATGTTGATTCCTTTTTATTTGGGAGTATTCTTACGGTTACGAGACAGGATTTTTATCTAGTGTCAGCTTTGAGTATAATTTCTTTATTTATTGTGTCCAAACTTTACCATTCGCTCATGTTTATGATTTTTGATGAAGAGGGAGCTATAATTGCCGGAATTAATGTAAAATGGATTAATTATATTTTTTCCATCCTAGTGGCTGCTACAATTTCTATTTCCATACAAATAGTCGGCATTCTTGTTATAAGTTCTTTGATTGCTTTACCAATTGCCACAGCTTTGCAGTTACACCGTGGTTTTAAACCAACACTGTTGTATGGAGTGTTATTTAGTTTTATTGATATAGTCAGCGGGATTTTTTTATCATATTGGGTTAATGCTGCTCCCGGTGGAGTTATTGCTCTTATTTCCGTTGCTCTTTTGCTTTGCGTTTTAATTTTTCAGAAAATATTTTATCGGAGGAGTCCCCTGTGGAAACTTGCTAAATAGAACAAATATGTTTAAAATGAATACTAGGTATAAAGAGGGAGAAGAATTTTTATGATAGATGAAAATTCCAATTATAAAGAGTATTTAAATGAACATGGCATTAAAAGCACAAAACAAAGAAATTTACTTTTAGCTCTCTTGCATGAAGCAAGTGCATTTGTGACGGCAGAGGATTTGTATTTTAAGGCTAAACAAGCTGATGATACTATCAGCTTATCTACTATATACCGAATTTTAGAACTTTTTAATAAAAAAAATATAGTTAGGCGTACAACTTTGTTAGAAGATGATAAAGCGGTCTTTGAACTAAATCACATTGATCATAGACACCATTTAATCTGCCTAGGCTGCAAAAAAATTATTGATATAGGGCATTGTCCTTTAGATAGCTTTGAAAAAGATCTTGAGGCTAGCACAGATTTTTCTATTGTGGATCACAAGCTGGAGCTATATGGATATTGCAAAGAATGCAAGAAAAACGTTACTAAGAAAATATAAAAACAAAGCACAACTTTTGGTTGAACTCTAGCAAACAGTGTTGTACTTTTCGTTAAAGGGAAATATAAACACTCTAAGATGGGTACCTAGAAAAGCGGTTACCGATATTTTCGGTAACCGCTTTTTATATAAACTAATTAAGTTAAAGCTTAATTTATCTTTAAACATCTGTTTGTTTAATTAAGGACTTTTAACATGACTTATTTAAAGATTAGTTCTCAAAAGCAGCATTTTTGTTATATAATAAATACAGTTCCATCTAAAATAAGGTTAATTTGATAGGAGGAATAAATATGGATATTAAATATGTCATTATTATTCAATGTGACTTAGCACAGAGACGTTGTAGCGGTTTTGCTTGCACGAATGCGTTTTACAATAAGGATGGCCTTTTTGCCTCTTATCCGGAGGGAACCAGATATATTTCCTTTACCTGTGGTGGATGTTGCGGTAAAGGCATCGCTGCCAAACTAGAGCAGTTTGCTAAAAAAGCTGACAAGAAAATTAATCTTAAAAAAGATGAAGTGGTTGTTCACTTGTCATCTTGTATGGTGACAGATAATCACCACTCCGATAGATGTCCACATCTGGAGTATATTAAGAGTATTGTTAACAAGAAGGGCTATGAAAACATAGTTGAAGGTTCTTATATAAGTGCCGGAGCTACGAGAAAAAGAGCTGCTAACATATATCGTTCCTATGAGTAAGTGATGTTAAAATTCATATGGTTATTTTGATAATTAAAAAATTATCGTATTTAGTTTTTATTGGAGAAGTTTAGCTTAATTTTTTGTGTTTTAGCTTATGTTATAATATTGATGTATACGGAAGAAAGGGTGCGAAAAAATGAGTTTTGGATCTCGTCTAAATGCTATTGGCAAGTGGATCCCTAATGGTAGGAGAATAGTAGATGTAGGCACGGATCATGCTTATTTACCGGTACTTTTGGTTCAAGAGGGAAAAATCACCGGGGCTATTGCTGTCGACATAGCAGAAGGACCTTGTGCTGCTGCGCAAAGAACTGTTGATTTGTACGGTTTGGGAAATATTATAGAAGTGCGTTGTGGAGATGGATTATCTGTAGTAGACCCAGGTGAAGCCGATGTTGCTGCTATAGCGGGTATGGGTGGCGTTACCATGATTGATATTTTAGAAAAGTCGAAGGCCGTTGTAGAGTCTTTAGAGCGATTAGTTTTACAACCCATGAATGGTGCAGAACTTTTGAGAAGTTGGTTGCTTCAACACAATTGGCACTTACATGCGGAAGATTTAATTCCGGAAGGTGACAAACTGTACGAAGTTATAGTTGCCGAAAAGGGTCAAGGGGAAAAACAGCTAGACGATGTCTATTATGAAGTGGGACCTTTGCTTTTGGCAGCACACCATCCACTATTAGCCCAACATATAAAGCGCCTGATGGATAGGTATGCGTCTTTGCTTATAGCTATGGATAATAGCGATGATGCTAAACATAGTGAAAAGTACCAAGAATTTTTACGTAGAAAAAATAAATTGGAGGAATTATATTATGAAAACTACAGTAGCTGATATTTGCTGGACTATGAATGAAATTGCACCCATATCTTTAGCGGAAACCTGGGATAATCCCGGTTTACTTCTTGGAAAAACTGATGCAACTGTGAAAAAAATTATGTTAGCGTTGGATTTAACTCCTGAGGTAGCAGAACAAGCTATTGAGGAAAAAGTTGATATGATTATTACTCATCACCCCTTGTATTTCAATTTGCCTAAAACTTTAGCTGTTACAGACACTAAAATGGAATGTGTTTATGAACTTATTAAAAACGACATTGCAGTGTATGCAGCTCATACTAATTTAGATGCTGCTGTTGGCGGCGTAAATGATGTTCTGGCTGAGATTTTAGGACTGACTGAAGTAGTTGCTATTGAAAGACCGGAATGCCCTGAGCAGGGCTTAGGACGCATTGGTGTTTTAGCTGAACCCTTAACTATGGAAGTTTTTACTGAGAATGTAAAAAGTGCTCTTGCCGCTGATGGTGTAGCTTTTGTTGATGCTGGAAAACCTGTATATAAGGTTGCCGTAGTCGGAGGCGCTGGTAGCGATTTCATCGCAGCGGCTCTAGATGCCGGTGCAGACACCTTCGTGACCGGAGATCTGAAATATCATGTGGCCCAGAAGGCATTAGATCAAGGGATTAATGTTATTGATGCAGGACATCAGTTTACAGAAATGCCTGTAGTGACCAAGTTGGAACAAGTTCTCAGCGCTTGGATAGAAGAAACTAAGCGTACAATTGAGATAGTGGTAGCAGAAGAAGAGCAAGTATTGAGACATTTATAAGACAAACTAAAAGGCGCATTATACGCAGAATATAACAAGTAAGGGATGAATACCATGATAAAGGATTTTGTAATAGGAGATAAGATAGAGCAGCCTTGTATTGTAAGGCTGCAGAAAATAGGCACTTCTTCTAACGGTAAAGCTTTTGCCAGAGGACTATTAGAAGATAATACCGGCTGTCTGCCGTTTATTTGTTTTGAGACTGGCTTAGTAAATAAACTTAGAGACATGGAGGTTCCTAAGCCTTTTGTAATTGGAGGAAACGTAGATGTTAATAAATTTGCCAGTGATATGTCTTTACAAATAATTTTGCAAAAGTTGGAAAATATAGGAGCTCATGACGATATTACGCATCTCATGCCTTCAGGTAATATCGATTTATTGGAGTATCAGAAGAAACTAGATAGTCTAATTATGGACATCAAAGAACCGGGACTTGCTAAATTAGTTAAGAATATTTTATCAGGGGAGACCTATGAACAGTTTCTTATTAATCCCGCAGGTATGAGATTACATCATGCATATGTTGGAGGTCTAATGCATCATACAGTTTGTGTCGCAAATATTGCTTTGGCCTTAGCACATACCATTGAGGGTGTAGATCGGGATTTAGTTTTAGCAGGAGCGCTCTTACATGACGTGGGCAAATTAACAGAGATATCTCCCGAGTTAGGGTTCCCTTACACTACTGAGGGACGTTTATTGGGACACATTTCTATAATGGGCATGCTAGTAAAAGAGGAAGGCAGTAAAATACCTGAATTGACTGCTGAAAAGTTGCAGTCAATTTTACATATTATACTGTCACATCATGGGGAGCAAGATAAAGGGTCACCAATTCCATGTGCAACTAAGGAGAGTTTTGTTGTGCATTATGCAGATGAAATTGATGCCATTATGAACCAGTTTAGTGATTTCAAGAAAAAAGATTCTTGGGAATATAACAAAATGCTGCAAAGATATTTGTATAACAAAGCTTGACGTAAATAATTAAGTATGATAGATTTGTGGTTATGAGTGGGAAAGATAATCGCGGATGCCGTAGGGCAGACGAGGAAAGTCCGAGCTCCATAGGGCAGAATGCTGGATAACGTCCAGTGGGGGTGACCCCAAGGAAAGTGCCACAGAAATGTGTACCGCCGACGGCTGTCGGTAAGGGTGGAACGGTGCGGTAAGAGCGCACCAGCAACCAAGTGATTGGTTGGCTAGGTAAACCCCATTCGGAGCAAGACCAAATAGGGAAGGGATGAAGCGGCCCGCTGAGCCTTCCGGGTTGTGTCGCTAGAACGTGCAGGCAACTGTAAGTCAAGATAAATGATTATCATTAACAGAACTCGGCTTAATGAACACTCATACCAATTTAAATCCGGTTAAAAAACGCATATCTTTGCAAAGATATGGTGTTTTTTAACCGGTATTTATTTTACAAAAGCAGGTATCTATTATATAATTAGGGGAATCATCAGAGGAGGTGCAATATGAGTTTATTACATATCGAAAGAAAAGAAGACTTCATTACCGAGGTATTGAATGTTGGCAAGCCAGCTATGGTGGATTTCTGGGCTCCTTGGTGCGGACCATGCAAAATGTTGGGACCTATTGTTGAAGCGATGGCAGGCGAAATTGATTACGCTGTTATAGCAAAGGTAGATGTTGATGTCGTTAGTGAATTAGCTACTGAGTATGGAGTGCAAAACATTCCAACTATTATTTTTTTCAAAGAGGGCAAGGAAGTTCAGCGTCTGGTTGGGGTACGTTCTAAGAACGAAATGATGGTTATTTTAGATAGTCTAAAGTAGGGGAAATAGCATGAAGAAATTGGTATCAGTTGTTGTCCCTATGTTTAATGAGCAGGATAACATTAATGAATTTTACAAAAGAATAACGGAAGTAATGAGTGCGTTGCCCTATGAATATGAGCTTATTTTTGTCGATGATGGCTCTAAGGATAGGACGGCACTCTTGCTTAACGAGCTTGTACAAAAGGATTCTAGGGTACAGGCTTATTTGTTTTCTCGCAATTTCGGCCATCAGTTGGCACTTACTTGCGGCTTGGATCGTGCTGCCGGTGACGCTGTAATTACCATGGATGGAGATTTACAACACCCACCTGAACTTTTGCCACAGCTTGTGCAACTTTGGGAAGAAGGCAACGAAATAGTCCAGACTGTGCGCAAGTCCACGGAAGATGCGTCTTTCTTTAAAAATATTACATCTTTTGTTTATTATAAGATGATAAACGCCGTCTCTAAGGTTCATATTACTCCAGGGGGCAGTGACTTTCGCCTTATGGATAGACATGCAGTAGAAGCTTTTCGTTTATATCGCGAGCGAGCACGTTTTGTGCGGGGAATGATTAACAACTTGGGATTTAAGTACGTTACGGTTGAGTTTGTAGCGCCACCGCGTTTTGCCGGGACGTCTAAATACAATTTCCGAAAAATGCTGCATTTTGCTCTGGATGGTATTACTGCTTTTTCCAATGTGCCGTTGCGTTGGGCTTTTTATGCAGGACTTTTTTTCGGATTCGGTAGTATTTTGTTGTTGTTACATGTTATTTATGTTAAATACGTTATTCAAGACGCTGTTCCCGGCTGGACTACATTAACTGCCAGTGTATTATTTCTAGGCGGCATACAACTTGTTGGTATAGGTATCGTTGGCGAGTATGTAGGACGCGTTTTTGAAGAAGTGAAACAAAGACCACTTTACATTATCAGTGAACATTTAGTGAAAAAATAGACAAATTAAGCATATTTTGTTATAATACAAGAGTATCAAAATTTAATAGGCCTAATCTTGGCAACAAGAGCGGAGGAACCATAGTGGGGTGAATTTCTGAGGAATAGGGTGATTCTCGAATCCCGAACCCGGCAGCTAACTTCGTAGGCGTCAATCGAGAGGACGTGGTGTAAATTTTCAAAAAGACACTCATGTGTTTTCTAATGTTTTTTGCTTTCATTATTTTTGCTTTACCTGCACCAAAAGCAAGTGCTGCATTTCGTCAGGGTGATACAGGAGCTGATGTTGCAGCGATTCAAGAGAAACTGTTGTTAAATGGCTATGATATTGGTGTACCGGATGGGGTTTATGGAGCTCAGACCATAGCAGCTGTAAAAAAATATCAGGCAAGTGCAGGGTTGACAGCTGATGGTATTATTGGAGAGGCAACCTATTCTTCCTTAATGGGTGCTGATTTGCCCAGTAATAGAAGTGGCTCAGGCGTCAGCCGTGGTTTTGGTGGTAGTTTGGTAAGAAGCTTGATTAGTACGGCCTTTAGATATATGGGTGTACCATATGTTTGGGGTGGCTCAAACCCTTGGGGGTTTGATTGTTCAGGTTTTACGCAGTATGTCTTCGCTCAAATGGGCATTAGCATCCCTAGGACAGCGGATGTGCAATATTATAACAATACAAAGATTTCTATGGACGATTTACAAGCAGGGGATTTAGTTTTCTTTCAGACTTATGAATCCGGTCCCAGTCACTGCGGTATTTATATTGGCGGTGGCCAATTTATTCATGCATCCACTAGTTCAGGAGTTTCTGTAGCCTCTCTTTCTGATGGCTATTGGAGTTCAAGATATTGGGGTGCTTCCAGAGTAATATAGAAAATTAGCAGCTGGACTTTTAGCCCAGTTGCTTTTTTTTACAAATTCATATTGACAGATATCTATATGAGCACTATAATGAAACATAGATAAACATCTATGTGAGGTGAAAAAAATGTCCAATATTGACTATGCTCTTATTTTCAAAGCATTAGGCGATGAAAATAGACTGCAAATTGTAAGAATGCTTTCCGGTGGAGAAAAATGCGCTTGTAAATTATTAGAGCAATTCGTTATAACTCAGCCTACCTTGTCTCACCATATGAAAATTTTATGTGAGTGCGGTCTTGTAGATGTCCGTCGTGAAGGTAAGTGGTCACATTATTCTTTGAATGATGGAGTCCTTGTAGAATTCAAAACTTTTATTAATAACTTGGCAGGATGTAAAGGTGGGTATGGCGAATGCAAATGATATGGGATTTTTTTCAAAATCAAGTCTTAGGTATGAAATGGCTAAATGTTGTAATTGGTAATTTATTAATATCCTGGGGTTTTGATATTAATGAGCAAATGGGTGGCAGCTTACAATTTTTCTTTTATGATACTGTAAAAATTCTCATACTTCTGATGGTTCTAATTTTTACTATTTCTTATATTCAAAGCTATTTCCCACCAGAGAGGACTAAAAAGATTTTAGGACATTTTAGTGGAGTGACGGCCAATACTTTAGCGGCACTTTTTGGTACAGTTACACCATTTTGCTCATGTTCTTCCATCCCGCTTTTTATAGGATTTACCAGTGCAGGTTTACCGGTGGGAGTTACGTTTTCATTCTTGATTTCATCGCCCCTAGTTGATTTGGGCTCTCTTATTCTTTTAATGAGTATTTTTGGTACAAAAATAGCTGTGGCTTACGTAGTGGTAGGTTTGGTGCTAGCGGTTATTGGTGGCAGTGTTATTGAAAAATTAGGCATGGGAAAATATGTAGAGGATTTTGTAAAGAATGCAGGACGCGTTGACATTGCGGCTCCTAGCTTGACAACTAATGAACGTTTCATATATGCAATCGAGCAGGTAGAAGCTACGGTGAAAAAGGTATTTTGGTATATAATTATAGGTGTTGGCATAGGAGCTTTAATTCATAATTGGATTCCAACCCATATTATTTTGGCGGTTTTAGGAGATAACAATCCCTTTTCTGTTTTACTGGCAACTATAGTTGGTATTCCAATATATGCTGATATTTTTGGTACTATCCCTATTGCTGAAGCTTTATATGCTAAAGGAGTTGGCATTGGGACGGTGTTATCTTTCATGATGGCAGTAACTGCACTTTCCTTACCCTCTATTATTATGTTGCGCAAAGCAGTAAAACCACAATTGTTAACTGTTTTTGTGGGTATTGTGGCTATTGGTATAGTTATTATAGGGTATACATTTAATGCTTTTCAATTTTTATTTATTTAGGAGGAGTTATTATGGCAAATGTTAAGGTTTTAGGGTCTGGTTGTTCTAAATGCAATGAGTTGGAAAAAAACACTGTGGAAGCACTTAAGGAACTTGGTATGGATACTGAGATTGAACATGTGACTGATTTTGCCAAAATTGCGGCGTATGGGGTTATGACAACACCGGCCTTAGTAGTTGGCGACAAAGTTGTATCTTATGGCAAGGTGTTAAAAAAAGATGAAGTAGTAAAACTGCTAAAAGTGTAAATTGTTTGTGAATGCTTTTAATATTAGCCCACAATACTGTATAATATATGTATCAAAAGAATGGTGGTGCAAATATGGAAAAACAACAAACGATTCTGATTGCTGATGATGAAGCTCAGATTAGAGAGATATTACGCATTTATTTTGAAAAAGAGGGATTTAAGGTTGTTGAAGCCGCAGATGGTGCCGAGGCTATTGTGCAGGCGCAGGCAGGTAAACCGGATATTATGATTTTAGACATCATGATGCCGGTATTAGATGGTTTGGAAGTATGTAAACAGGTACGTAAAATTTCTGATATGCCTATTATAATGCTTACAGCTAAGGACGATGATGATGACCGTATACTTGGGTTAGAAACAGGTGCAGATGATTATATCACAAAACCTTTTAATACCCGTGAGGTAGTTGCAAGGGTGAAAGCTGTATTGCGGCGTAGTGGACAGTCCGTAGCCGTCAAAGGTAAAGAAGTGTTGGAATTCCCCAACCTTATGATTAACCTTAGTGAATACCGTGTTATTGCTTTTGGCAAACAGGTTACATTCACTGCTAAGGAGATGGAATTGCTTTGGTGCTTAGCTTCTAATCCAGGGATAGTTTTTTCAAGAAATCAGTTGCTTGAAACTATTTGGGGCTACACTTATTATGGAGACACTAGAACTGTAGATACACATATTAAGCGTGTGCGGCATAAGCTAGATATTAAGAAAGATTCAGCCTGGGATATCCTCACCGTTTGGGGGGTAGGGTATAAATTTGAGGTAAAAAATTGAAAAAATCTTTAAGCTCTAGGCTCATGTATACGTACATGGGTCTGATTGCCATTATAATTATAGGAATTTCCATTGGATTATCTTATTTAATAACAGATTATTTTTTTAAGGCTAAAGAACATGAGCTAAATGAAAAAGGGCAAGAAGTTGCTGTTATTGCTAACTATTTTTTGAGCGTTGATGCAAACAGAGATTCCGTAACTAGGTATTTGTCGTCTGTTGACCAATTAATAGGAGCTCGTATTTGGCTTTTCGATAATCATTTTGAACTTATTGCTGCTTCAGAACGTCAAGATGATTCTAATCAAGAAAATAATCTTGACCCTCAATCACCTACAGAGATAAAGAAAACAGATAATGCTCAGAAGGCGGTAGCGTCAATAGGAAAGCAAATTAAGCAGTCCGGCGCTATTAATGGTCAGGTTGAGAAGATTCTCAGCGATGTGTACGCAGGAAAGAGAGTAAACTCACGTATTTTTCACCCTTACTACAAGGAGCAGGTGCTGCTGGTTGGCCTTCCTGTAGGGGATGAAAATGGTAACAGTAAGACTGGTGCTATATTGTTAGCTTCACCTATAAGCGGACTTGATAAGGTGCTTAATGACATTTACTTATATACGATTATTGTTGGAATTTTGGCTTTGATTTTCAGCCTTTTTTTAGTAAGGGGGCTATCAAGACGTATTGTGCAACCGCTGATTTCTATGAAGGACAGCGCTTCCGCTATTGCTGCCGGCGATTATAATCGTAAGGTAGAGGTAACGGGTGATGATGAAATTGCTGAGCTAGGAAAATCTTTAAATTCTTTGGGCAGCGACTTGGATGAATTTGTGCAGAAAACAAATAAGATGGAAAAACTACGTCGTGATTTTGTGGCAAATGTTTCACATGAACTAAGGACGCCTATTACTATTATTCGTGGTTATAACGAAGCTATTAATGATGGAATGGTTACAGATGCAGATCGTATTAGCAAATACCGTGGTTTGATTAATGATGAAACAATACGCCTAGAGCGTTTAATAAAAGATCTTTTAGACATTAGCAGGTTACAAAGAAGTGAGCAAGAGGAATTAGAATATGTTCCTTTGGGTCACATTGCTTCTAATGTTATTGATATGTTGGATGTACAAGCTAAAGAGCGGGAAATAAGGTTAGAAACTGATATTGATGATAGTGTTGTGGTAAAGGGGAACGGCGATCGTCTTTATCAGCTGGTTATGATTCTAGGAGACAATGCTATTAAATATTCTCCGGACAAAGGGGTTATTAGTTTCGGTGTCTTTTTCAATGCAGAAAAGGAACCGGTACTAACGGTAACTGATCAAGGCTATGGAATTCCGGAAGAAGATATTCCCTATATTTGGGAACGTTTTTACAAAGTGGATAAATCACATTCTCGCAATATTCCGGGTACCGGCTTAGGTCTAGCTATTGGTAAAGAAATAATTAGATTGCACCATGCTACGGTAGAGGTTAAGAGCCAATTGGGAAAGGGTACTTGCTTTGAGGTAACTTTTAAAAATTCGGTAGATGGGGGTCAATAAAATGTTGCACTTATTTTGTCCGGATTTTTGTTGTGCAAGTATTACTGATATTAGTGTCAAATGGTTAAAATCTCATGCTGTAAAAACCATTATATTGGATGTTGATAATACCCTTTTACCTTGGGACAGTAATGTGCCTACGGCAGAGAATGTAGAGTGGATAAAGAGCTTGAAGAATGCTGGGTTTAGGTTGATTTTACTTTCTAATAATGGAGGAAAGCGATTAGAGGCAATTTGCCAAACAGTGGATTTACCGGCAATAAGTTGGGCTGCAAAACCATTATCACTGGGATTTAGGCGGGCATTACATAGACTGCAGCTTAAAAAACGGGAAGAAGTCCTAGTTATAGGTGATCAAATTATTACTGATGTTTTAGGGGCGAAACAGTTTGGCCTTAAAGTGTTACTAGTGGAATCACTATCACAAAAAGAGTTTATAGTAACACGCTTGACACGCAAAATTGAACGTGCGGTTATAAAAAAACTAACTCATAAGGGACTAATGCCGGAGGGTGGGGAAAAATGAAAATAGCATTGCTGCAAATGGATATACAAGAAAGAAATAAAGACGAAAATGTTAAACACGGTTTGGAGTTATTGGCGCAAGCGGCCGTTGGGCAAGATGTTGTAGTAATGCCTGAAATATGGACTACCGGCTATTCTTTGGGGCACATAGAGCAGGATGCTGAAACTATGGAGGGTCCAGTTATTGCCGCCATAAAAACTATTGCTCGTGAAAATAAATGCAATATTGTTGCCGGTTCTATGCCGATGAAGATTGAGGGAAAGATTTACAACACCTCGGTGGTTATTGATAGAAACGGTGATATTTTAGATTATTACAGTAAATTTCATCTTTTCGGCTTGTTTCATGAAGAACGCTTTTTTGCACCTGGTAAACATTTAGCAACGTATCAATTGGATGGTATAGAATGCAGTAATACTATTTGTTATGATTTGCGGTTTCCGGAAATGTTTAGACACCTAGCACTGGCAGGAGCAAAAATGATTTTTATACCTGCAGAATGGCCAACACCACGAGGTGACGTTTGGAAATTATTGGTACAGGCAAGAGCAATAGAAAATCATATTTTCATCTGTGCCGTTAATTGTACAGGTTTTTTTAAAGGAGAACCTTTCTACGGAAACTCAATGATTGTTTCTCCTACAGGCAAAATAATAGTAGAAGGTGACGAAAAAGAAGCCATATTGTATGGTGATATTGACTTAGAGGATATAAAAAGAGTACGTAATAGAATAAATGTTCTAAATGATGTGCGAGAGGAATTTACTAAGTAAATTCCTGATAGTATTTTTGCTTTTTAAGGCGGACCTTGTGTATGAGCTATTTGCTGATAATCGGCAGGGGAGGGTTTTATGAGTCATAAAAGTTTGGCAATTTTAATAGTTGCAGCTTTGTATTTCAGCCTTTTGCGTGGCAATGAAGTTGGTTCTGGTGGTTTTACTGATGTAGCAGTTATTGTGGTCATTATTTACGTCATAGTTAAAAATTTAAAAGATAAAAATTCAAAAGATAAAAATTCCTAAGTATATTAGGGTTAGTGATTTATAACCGTCGGGGGAGTTCTACACCCCTAAAGGCAAGGAGGGAAATACATGCTTTCACTTACACTTGAATTAGTAAAGAACAATCCTAAACGCAGCAATGCAGACTGCCTTAAACCTTTTGCCCCCAGCGAGGTTAAAAAGGTGAGAGCTTTTCATGAAAGTATGTGGGGTTACTATCATGCAACTCCCTTGCGAGAATTAAAAAACTTAGCGGCGTGGTTGGGAGTTAAAAGTATTTTTGTAAAAGATGAGTCAAGTAGATTTAATCTACAATCTTTTAAAGCTTTAGGTGGTTCCTTTGCCATCGCTTCTTATTTGGCAAAAAAATGTGCTTGTCCGTTGGATTTTGACAAATTAACCTATGAGTCTGTGCAAGAAAAAGTAGGAAATATAACTTTTGCTACAACTACTGACGGCAATCATGGCCGCGGTGTTGCCTGGACAGCTCGGATTTTAGGGTTTCCTTCAGTAGTTTATATGCCTAAGGGTTCCGCTCAGGAAAGGGTGGATAATATAAGGCGTGAGGGAGCTGCGGTGAAGGTTACGGAGCTTAATTATGACGATACTGTGCGCCTTTTAGCTAAGGATGCCCAGCAAAATGGTTGGGTGGTTATTCAAGATACTGCCTGGCCGGAATATGAGGAAATACCTCTATGGATAATGCAAGGTTATAGCACTATGGCAGAGGAAGCGCTGGAAAAAATCCCCATAGCTCCTACCCATGTGTTTGCTCAGGCTGGTGTAGGTTCTATGGCCGCTGCAGTACAAGCCGTAGTTGCCAATCGTCACTATAGAAAGGAACCTGCCTTTATTATTTTAGAGGCAGCTGAAGCGAATTGCTTTTATCGCTCCATGAGTCAGGGGGTTCCGGTTAGCGTTAAAGGGGATTTAAACACTATTATGGCTGGCCTAGCCTGTGGAGAAGTTAATCCTTTGGCTTGGGAGATAATTTCGAATTATAGTGCTTTTTGTCTTAGTTGCCATGATGATGTTGCTGCTCTGGGCATGCGCCTTTGGGGAAATCCTTTGGGGGATGATTCCAAAATAACTGCCGGAGAATCAGGGGCTATTGGGGGCGGCGTTATAGGGCTCTTAGATAAGTATCATAATTTAAAAACTGATATGGGCATTAATAAAGATTCAGTTTTGCTCTTCTTTAACACAGAGGGAGATACAGTTCCTAAAAACTATCTTGATATAGTTTGGGGTGGGAAAATACCCTGTGACTTTAGGAGTGATGTTTAATGTTGAAAAAAATATTAAGACTGGTAATATTTACTATAGCCATGATTTTACCACTATTGGCATATGCGTCCGGAGTTAAACCAAATGCTGTTCAAAAAGATGAAGCGGCATTGTTGGGGCTTTATACGGGAAATAATGAGATGCTTTTAGTGCGTGAGGCGGCAGGTAAACTGGCGCTAGTTTATCGCTATAAGCAAGATGATAAAGATTTTACTGCTAGTAATATTTATCCCCTGACCCGCGAACATTATGATTCATATACAATAAATGAAGCCGGTCCAATGACAGGAGCCGAGAGCAATATAAAATTTGATCGGGATAAAGACGGTAATGGTGTTAGCCTTAGATTGGGGGAACATAACTATACTCGTCAATTTACTAATGGAGAAGATGGGAAACCCTTTAGAATTACTCCGGAACAATCTTGGGAAACCCTCCGTAAAGAAGCTGATACGTCGGTATTTCCGGTACAAAAGGCAGCCAACAGAGCAAATTTAGTTGATTTGGCTGAAGTTGTACCAAATTTACATTATGATTTACGTTACACGACGGGAAACAATATTTTTGGAGTGCCTTTGGTAACTAGTAAAAAAGCGTATTTAGATAAAGATGCTGCCATGGCCTTAATGCGTGTACAGGAAAGATTAAAGGAGTACGGCTACGGACTGGTAGTGTGGGAGGCTTATCGTTCTTGGCGTGATTTCAAGTTAGCTACATTAGCGCTGCCAAAAAAATATAAAAAATTGTTACCCACGGCAGAAGAGGGTTATCCTCATAATACAGGGCGGTCTATTGACGTAAGCTTGTATGATTTGGACAGCGGAGAACAAGTGCAAATGATTAGTGATTTTGATGAACAAACCCCGGCACAATATAGTGGATTCATAGGCGGTACCCAATTGCAACGCTGGCAGCGTGATTTATTGCAAGCGCTTATGGGCTTGGAAGGTTTTGACTCTATTGATATGGAATGGTGGCATTTTGATTATAAATCTGCAGAAAAATATCAACTTCTTAATGTTTCTGTTGATAATCTCTAAGGATTTTCTTTTATACAATAATATGTTAAGATGTTACCATAAGTAAGTGCGATGGTCATATGTTAAATATGTTTGCTAGCAAGGTGCTTGCTAGTTGATTTTACTATGATGATAGTAAAAAAACCTTGAGGAGGGAAATAGTAATGAACGTATACGATGAAATGAACAATTTATGTAAAGCTATGAAAGAATCCAGAGAATTTTCTATGATGAAGGAAGCACGCATAAAATTAGCGACTGATAAAACCGCAGAGCCTTTGGTAAAAGATTTCTTGAAGCAAAAGCAAGATTTGGAGATAATCCAATACAGTGGTAAGCAGCCTGAGAAAGCTGATATAGAAAAGGTGCAGAAACTTTATGAAGTATTACAACTTAATCCCGTAGCTGCGGAGTATTTACAAACTTATATTCGCTTTCAAATGATGGTAGGAGATATTTCTAAATCTATTGGTGATACAATTAAAGAAGCTGTAGAGGGTTGAGTGCTTTGGAGAAATTTCGTGCGTGGCTTGAAGAAAATATGCAAGGCAGGTATTATCTGCAAGAGTCCATGAAAAACCACACCTCTTTTCACATTGGAGGTCCTGCAGATATAATTGTCATGCCCAAAGATGTGGAAGAGCTGCGACAATTATTAGCGTTTATTGGGGACGAAAACATACCTTTGACCATCGTTGGTAATGGTTCTAATATTTTGGTTAAAGACAACGGTATTCGTGGCGTGGTAATTAAAATAGGCAATGCGTTAAAAAAGTTGGAATGTAATGGTAATGTCATTGTAGCCGGGGCTGGCGTTTCTTTAGCAGCAGTTGCTATTAAAGCCGCTAGTTTTAATCTTACAGGACTGGAATTTGCTGTTGGTATTCCGGGGAGTTTAGGTGGCGCCGTGTTTATGAATGCGGGAGCCTATGACGGTGAAATGAAAAATGTTGTTAAGAGCGTAACCGTTATGCATATTAAAGATGGGTCTGTAAAAGTTGTTAAAGGTAAGAACTTAGACTTTGGATATCGTTGTAGTGCTTTGCAAGCTATGGAGTGTATTATTACCGAGATAACGCTGAAATTAGTTCCTGGCAAAAAGGAAGCAATTGCCGAAAAAATGGCGGATTTTACTAATTGTAGAATTACCAAACAACCACTTGATATGCCAAATGCCGGTAGTATGTTTAAGCGCCCTCCCGGTCATTATGCAGGAACGCTTATTCAAGATGCGGGACTTAAGGGGTATAAAGTCGGTGGGGCACAGGTGTCAAAAAAACATGCAGGCTTTGTAGTTAACGTAGGAAATGCTACAGCTAATGATGTTCTACAGTTGATTAAAGATGTACAAGATCGTGTATACGAGTATTCAGGTGTATATTTGGAGCCTGAAGTACGAGTACTAGGTGAGTAGTTTATAACTTTTCAGATTTTCAAAGAAAAGATTATATATTAGTGTAAGCATTTGTCCTTGTCATTTTTAACGGGTGGCAGGGACATTTATTAAATTAAAAGGTAGGTGAGGAGAATGGAAGCTGGTGGCAGTAGTAGCCCTAATCCTTTAGGGCGAAGTATTGGCGTGGTGTTGGAAGATATAAATCTAAGAGCAGTTCATAAGGATTTTATTCTCCTCATCTAACTTAATAATGAACCTTTCATGGATGGGCTCTGACCAAAGAATTTCAAAGAGAAGCGGAGGTACAGACACATGAAAGAAAACGAAGCTTTAGATAAAGAGGTTGTATTACATGATGCCTTGTTAGCGGCATTGACCTCTAGAGATGATGCTGCTATTTGTCAAATCGTGGAAGATACGTACCCTATTGATTTGGGTATAGTGATGGAGCAGTTCTCAGATGAAGAAATCCTCTACTTGTGTGGACAACTAAAAGATGAGAAAGTAGCAGAAATCTTAGAACACGCAGAGGAAAATTTGCAAATACGCTTAATGCGAATTTTGGATAATAACCGTATCATATCCTTACTGCATTTTATGTCCAAAGATAATATTGTCGACATACTTGGAGATATGCCGGTTAACAGTCGCAAAGAAATAGTTAAGTTAATGAAGTTTGGCGAGCGTAAAATTATTCAAGATTTATTAGGATATGCTGAAGATACAGCCGGCGGTATTATGACCACGGAATATATCTCCGTTAAGCAGGATTTAACAGTTAGTCAAGCCCTGCAAAAGATTAAAGAAATAGGACCTAAAACCGAAGAGATTAATACTATTTTTGTTTTAAATAATGTGAAACAACTAGTTGGTACCGTTGCCTTGCGAGATATGCTTTTGGCGCAAGATACAACAAAATTGTCAGAAATAATGCAGGATAATGTTATAGCAGTTGAACCGGAAGCAGATCAAGAAGAAGTTGCCATGCTAGTTTCTAAGTATGACTTACATGTTATACCGGTAGTTAGTAAACGCAGAGGGTTGCTGGGAATAATTACGGTTGATGATATTATAGATGTTATAGTAGAAGAACACACAGAAGATATGCTGCGTTTAGGCGGTGTAAGTAAAGAGGAGAATATCGACAGTTCTTTAATGGATTCTGTGCGTATGCGGCTCCCTTGGCTTGTAATTAATTTACTAACGGCTTTTTTGGCTGCTTTTACGGTATCTATGTTTGAAAGTACCATTTCCCGTGTAGTTGCTTTGGCAGTTGCTATGCCTATTGTTGCAGGCATGGGTGGTAATGCGGGAACGCAAACCTTAGCTATTGTGGTACGCAGTATTGCTTTAGGTGAAGTAAAGTGGGGGAATAATAAGCGTCTTGTTCTAAAGGAAATTTTTCTAGGCGTTATAAATGGTGCCGCTACCGGTGCTATTACAGGGGTATTAATTTATTTTATGTTTGGCAATGTTTATCTAGGCTGGATAATATTTGCTGCTATGATTTGTAACCTAGTAATCGCAGGGTTCTTTGGCTTTTTGGTGCCACTTATTTTAAAAGCCATGCATGCAGATCCGGCAGTGGCATCCAGTATTTTTATTACCACTGCTACAGATGTATTTGGGTTTTTCATCTTTCTGGGCTTGGCCAAGGTTTTTATACAATATCTTTTATAAAATAATATCCCGAGGTGCGTTAGCACCTCGGGATATTATTTTATTTCAAATATTCATTAACAGCGTTGGCGGCATTTCTTCCTTCGCTAATAGCCCATACTACAAGGCTTTGACCACGTCTGGCATCGCCTGCGGCAAATATACCAGGAATGGAAGTGGTAAAATCTGCTTCTGTGGCGTCAATATTGTTCTGCGCAGATTTTGCTATTTTGAATTCATCAAAAATCTTTTGCTCGGTACCCACAAACCCCATAGCTAGTAATACTAATTGAGCAGAAATAACTTCTTCAGTATTCTTAATGTCTTTGGGAATCATGCGTCCATCTACATTTTTCCACTCTACCTGACAAATTTTCAATTTATCAACAGAACCATTTTTACCAATAAATTCTTTACTGGTAATGCAGTACTGTCTGGGGTCTTCTTTGTAGAGAGCGATTGCTTCTTCTTGGCCATAATCGGTTTTAAAAACTCGAGGAAACTCAGGCCAAGGATTATTAGGTGTGCGGGAATGTGGCAGGCAGGGCATAATTTCAAATTGCCTGATGCTTTTGCAGCCTTGCCTAATAGCAGTAGCAACGCAATCTGTTCCGGTATCACCGCCGCCAATAACAACTACGTCTTTGTCTTTAGCGGTAATGGCTTTGCCATCTTTACCCTCTGAATCTAAAAGACTTTTGGTAGCAGAACCAAGATAGTCTTTGGCATAGTGAATACCTTCTAGTTCTCTGCCGGGAATAGGCAGGTCACGTGGGATAGGACTGCCTGTGCACAAAACAATAGCATCATATTGTTTTAGCAGCATTTCTGAAGATACGTTGTAACCAATTTCACTGTTTAAGGAAAAGACTACGCCTCCATCTTTCATAAGATTAACGCGGCGCTCTATAAGTTTTTTGTCCAGCTTCATATTGGGAATACCATACATGAGTAGGCCACCGGGTCGATCAGAGCGTTCAAAGACGGTAACGTTATGTCCGTACTTATTTAATTCATCAGCACAGGCTAGGCCGGAAGGACCGGAACCAATAACTGCTACTTTTTTATTAGTACGGTGAAGGGGCTTATTGGGTTTAACTAATTTTTTAGCGAATGCTGTTTCAATTACATATTGTTCAATGTTTTTAATGGCAACAGGGTCTTTTACGAGCCCCGCACTGCAAGCACCTTCGCAAGGAGCCGGACATACATGGGAAGTAAACTCAGGAAAGTTGTTTGTTTTGTTTAGGCGTGCATAGGCAAATTCATCCAAACCTTGATAGACAAAGTCATTGAACTCAGGCATCAGATTGTGCAATGGACAACCTGATAATGCCTGGCCAAGCATTATACCGCTATGGCAAAAAGGAATACCGCAGTCCATACAACGTGCCGCTTGCTCTTGCAAGGCTTCTTTGTGATGTAAAGTGCTAACTTTTATTTCTTTCCAATCCCTTAGACGTTTTAAGGCAGGACGCAGGGAGAGTTCTTTTCTTGAATATTTTATAAAACCGGTTGGGTTTCCCATTATGCGTGTACCTCCTCAAAGGTTTTTAGTGCAGCATCTTGCTCGCTATAACCTTCCTGTAATAATTCAGACATCCGTTCTGTTACGCGCTTATAGTCTCGTGGAATAACTTTTATAAACTTAGATACGCAGATATCCCATTTTTCTAATATATTTTGGGCAGTTGTGCTGCCGGTATATTGCGCGTGCTTAAGAATCATCTTTTGTACTTTTAATTTATCACCTATTTCGCTTAGAGGTTCTAAGAGTATAATATCCTTGTTGCAGTAGTCAGCAAAATCACCATTGGAGTCATAAACATAGGCAATACCGCCTGACATTCCCGCGGCAAAATTACGCCCTGTTGTGCCTAAAATAACCACGGTGCCGCCTGTCATATATTCACACCCATGATCTCCGACTCCCTCGACAACCGCAGTTGCTCCGCTGTTGCGGATGCAAAAACGTTCACCGGCAATCCCGCGAATGTATACTTCACCGCTGGTAGCACCATAAAGTGCTACATTACCGATAATAATATTTTCATGAGGATCAAAGGAAACACGGTTAAATGGTTTAATAATTAGTTTACCTCCGGACAATCCTTTGCCAACATGGTCATTAGCGTCTCCGGTTAAAGTCATGGTTACTCCCTGTGGCAGGAAGGCTCCAAAACTTTGTCCTGCGGAGCCATTGAAGGCAAGTTTGATTGTATCATTAGGAAGACCTTTCAGACCGTATTTGCGGGTAATTTCGCTGCCTAAGATAGTACCAACTACTCGGTCGGTGTTTTTAATCGGAAGGGTAACACTGACAGGCGTTTTGTTTTCTAGAGCATTTTTGCAAATAGCTAAAAGTTCTCTGGAGTCTAAAGCTTTTTCTAAATGATGATCTTGTTTTTGAGTACAATAATTTTCAGTATTGGGATCAACCTCAGGCTTGTAGAGCAAAGGTGATAAATCAAGATTCTTATCCTTCCAGTTCCTATTTTCCTTGACTATGAGGACCTCTGTACGACCAATCATTTCATTAATGGTTTTAAAACCAAGCATTGCCATGTATTCTCTTACTTCCTGCGCAATAAAACGCATGAAATTAACCACGTATTCAGGTTTTCCATGGAAGTTTTTACGTAAAGTAGGATCTTGGGTAGCAACGCCGGTTGGACAAGTGTTCAAATTACAAACTCTCATCATAACGCAGCCTAAAGTTATCAAGGGACCGGTTGCAAAACCATATTCTTCGGCTCCTAAAAGCGCGGCAATAATAACGTCACGGCCGGTTAGCAGCTTGCCATCAGTTTCCAAAGTAACACGATTACGCAAGTTATTCAAGAGCAATGTTTGATGGGCTTCAACTAGTCCTAATTCCCAAGGCAAACCTGCGTTATTAATGCTGGTACGAGCCGCAGCTCCTGTACCACCATCATAACCGCAGATAACAACAACATCAGCACAAGCTTTAACAACACCTGCGGCAATTGTTCCAACACCAACCTCGGAAACTAATTTTACGCTGATGCGAGCCATTGGATTAGCATTTTTTAGGTCGTGAATAAGCTCCGCCAAATCTTCAATGGAGTAAATGTCATGATGGGGAGGAGGCGAAATCAGACCAATACCGGCTGTAGTTCCACGGCATTCCGCAATCCAAGGATAAACTTTTGACCCAGGTAAATAACCACCTTCGCCAGGTTTTGCGCCTTGAGCTATTTTAATCTGAATTTCATCAGCATTAACTAAATAGTTGCTGGTAACACCGAAACGACCGGAGGCTACTTGTTTAATAGCACTGCGTTTGCTATAGCCGTTGGCCATTGCTTTAAAGCGGCTAGGATCTTCGCCACCTTCTCCTGTATTGCTTTTCCCACCGATAAGGTTCATGGCTATAGCCAAGCATTCGTGGGCTTCTTTGCTAATAGAACCGTAGCTCATAGCCCCGGTTTTGAAACGATGGCAAATTGTTTCTATGGATTCTACTTCTTCAATTGGAATAGGGAGGCGTTGGGGGGAGAAAGAAAGCAAATTGCGTAAATTTTGATTGGCTTTTGCGCTGTTATTTAGTTCTGTGCTAAATTGTTTGAATAACTGATAGTTGTTTTCTCGGCAGGCATGCTGCAAGGTGAAAATGGTTTTTGGATTAAAGATGTGACTTTCGCCCTTATCACGACATTGGTAAGCAGAACCGGAATTATAAGCACAACTTCCCAAAGCTTGTTCAGTAAATGCAGGGTTATGACGCATCTTCACTTCCTGTGCCATTTCAGCCAGGCCAATACCTCCTATACGGGAGGGAGTTCCTGTAAAATATTCATCTATAACTTTATTACTTATACCGATTGCTTCAAATATTTGCGCTCCGCGATAACTTTGGACTGTTGAAATGCCCATTTTTGATAAAACTTTGGCTATACCATGGGTACAAGCGGTAATATAATTCTCCTCAGCTGTTTCAAAGGAGACTCCTTTAATCATGCCATTGGAACACATATCATCAATAGTCTCAAAAGCTAAATAAGGGTTAATACCACTAGCGCCATAACCTAACAGCAGAGCAAAGTGATGAACCTCACGAGGTTCTGCAGATTCTAGGATAATACTAGCTTTTAAGCGGGTGCCATTGCGAATAAGGTGATGATGTAGGCAGGCACAAGCTAAAATAGAAGGAATTGGGGCCATATCTTTGTCCACGCCTCGGTCCGACAAAATAAGGATACATTTGCCGGTGGCAATGAACTTATCGGCTTGCTTACACAATTCGTCTAACGCTTTTTTTAATCCGGTGCCATCGTTGTCTACAGGGAAAAGCATTGGCAAAATGGCAGACTGAAATTTGGGAAGCTTAATATTTTTAAGTTTGGCCAATTCTATATTGCTTAGAATTGGGGACTCAGCAGAAATTTGTTGGCAACTGTCCGGTTGCGGATCAATGAGATTTTTTTCAGGTCCAATAGCGCTAGTTGTGTCTGTGAAAACTTCCTCGCGAATAACATCAATAGGTGGATTGGTAACTTGAGCAAAAAGTTGTTTGAAATAATTAAAAAGTAATTGTGGTTTAGAAGAAAGAACTGCTAGTGGTGCATCATTCCCCATAGAACCAATGGGGTCAATGGCATGGATAGCCATAGGTTTTAAAAATTTATTTAGTTCTTCTAAGGTATAGCCAAAAGCCATTTGACGACGTAGCAGCGTTTCATGGTCAGGTTTGGGCAAAGGGGCGGTAATAGTGATATCCTTTAACTTAATAAGGTTTTCATCTAACCATTTACGATATGGGTGTTCTTTGGCAATTTTATTTTTTATTTCTTCGTTACTAATAATCCGCCCTGCTACTGTATCAATAACGAGCATTCTGCCCGGACGCAAACGGTCTTTTTTTACAATAGTTAATGGATCGAGGCTTACTACGCCAACTTCTGAGGCTAAGACGATGGTATCATCGTTAGTAATGTAATAGCGAGAAGGACGTAATCCATTCCTATCTAAAGCAGCACAAATAGTGCGACCGTCTGTAAAGGCCATGGCCGCGGGGCCGTCCCAAGCTTCTATTATAGAATTGTGATATTCAAAGAAAGCCTTTAAATCAGGATTAGTGTGAGGATTTTTACTCCAAGGTTCAGGAATCATCATCATAGCAGCATGAGGCAAACTGCGCCCACTCATTACCAGAAATTCCAAACAATTATCAAACATGCCGGAATCACTGCCGGTTTCATCAATAATTGGCATAACCTTTTTTATGTTTTTTCCCCAAAGACTATTACCACACATTGTTTGACGAGCGCGCATCCAATTAATGTTACCACGTAGAGTATTTATTTCACCATTATGCATTAAATAACGATAGGGGTGGGCTCTTTCCCAACTTGGAAAAGTATTTGTGCTAAAACGAGAATGGACGAGGGCAAGGGCTGTTTCCATAGCTTCATCCTGCAAATCTAAATAAAAAGTGGTTAATTGTTTAGTGGTGAGCATACCTTTGTAAACAATGGTACGTGAAGATAAACTGGAAATATAGAAGTACTTACCACCACGTAAATTGCCGTAGCGAATTTTATTTTCGGCTTCTCTGCGTATTATATAAAGTTTGCGCTCAAAGGCGTTTTCATCAATGGTCAAACGGTCTAAAACTTTAGCACCGGCTTTAATAAATACTTGTGCCATTTCCGGTTGACTTTGACGGGATTTATCTCCTAGTACTTCAGAATTAACAGGAACCTTGCGCCAACCAAGAACTTCTTGCCCATTTTCTTTAACGATATTTTCAAAATGACGTTGGGTATTTTCTCTTTCCACAACATCGGGCGGCAAGAATAAAAAGCCAACTGCATATTGGCCTTCTGGTGGTAATTCTAAGTTTTGTTTAAGGCATTCCTTATAAAAAAAATTGTGTGGGATTTGAAACAATATCCCGGCACCATCCCCGGAATTGCTGTCTGCTCCTTGACCACCACGATGATCCATATTACGTAATACGACTAATGCTTGCTGCAATATTTTGTTGGATTTTCTGCCTTTTATATTGGCAACAACACCTAAACCGCAGGCATCGTGCTCAAACCAAGGATCATACAGTCCTTGTTTAGGTGGCAATGTAGAAAAAGTCATAATTATTTCCCCCTCCTGAAAAAAGATTACAAAATCATTATATTTGCGCAGAATAAATAAGTCAAATTGTATACAATATATTTTTTTGTACACGAATTGGCGGACTGCTTTTTTATCTAAAAAATTTATTATTTTTAAAAAATATGGTATACTACTTTCATATTAAAAAGCCTAATTTAAGGAGTTGTCAGGGATATGAACGTAAAAGCAGAAAAATGGTCGGCATTTTTAAAAGAGAATAAAATTGAATGTTTTGGTGTTCAAGAAGTAGATAATGAAATTCATACGGTAGTTTTTAGGGCTTTCTTGGAAGTGAAAGGACAAAAGCTGCCGTCTATGTTGGTGTTAGATGACAGTATCTATACTATGTTCCAAGTGCGTGTGGCAGAAAAGGTTGTTACTGATGCTAATAAGGTGGCAGTAGAAGGAATTTTGAATTCTTACAACATGAAATTCAAGGTTTTCAAATATTATGTAGGAGAGGGCGGCGATATTTGCTTGGATAGTTGTCTGCCTAGTACAGGAGATAGCTTTGATTGCAATATTGTTCATGCTGTAATTGATGTTATTCTTAAACATCTTACAGACGAATATCCTAAACTTATGAAAGAAATTTGGGGAAATTAAGTTGCAAACCTAGGGCTCCTTATATTGGGAGCCTTTTTTTTATGCTATAATATATCTATTGAAAATTAAATTTATGCCAATAGAGAATTCTCGCTTTAATAGAGTATTGGAGGAAAAAATGAGATATAAGCATTTTGGCTTAACAACCGCACAAGTGCAGGAGTCATTAAATAATAATGGCAATAATAGTTTAACCCAGCCCCCTAAGGAAACCTTTTTACATAAGCTATGGATTAATTTTCAAGACCCAATAATTAAAATATTAATCTTTGCCTTAATTATCAATATCTTTTTTGTGTACACAGGTCATGGAGATTGGATTGAAACGGCAGGTATTTTTTTGGCGATTATTTTGGCAACCTTTGTTAGTACTTATTCGGAGTATAGTAATGAATCAGCGTTTCAAAAACTGCAAGAAGAGGCAAGCCTTATTAGCTGCAAGGTTTGGAGAAATGGGGTCCCGCAAGAGGTACATATTGATGATATAGTTGTCGCTGATGCGATTATTTTGCAAGCCGGAGATAAAATTCCGGTTGATGGAATTTTACTCGAAGGCGAAATTAAAGTAGATCAAGCTACTTTAAATGGTGAAAGTGAAGAAGCCTTTAAACAAATGGCTCCGGTAGATTTTGTTTGGGGCAGCGGTAATATAAATTTTTTAGATATAAACAAACTTTTTCGAGGGTCAGTAGTTGTTGAAGGCCAGGGTATTATGCAGGCCATTGCTATTGGTGATAATTCTGTATATGGCAAGCTTACCCAAGAGCTAAAGGATGATGACCGGGATAGTCCATTAAAGGTAAAACTAACTGAACTTGCCGGACAAATTAGTAAAGTTGGGTACTCAGTTGGCATGCTTATTGTTTTAGCAGTAATGTTGCATCACATTTTTAGCGCTCCAAGTGTAGGCGCGTATTTTGCTGATGTTCCAAGCCTGATTCAGGATTTAGTGCAAGCTATAATTTTGGGGATTGTCATTATAGTTATGGCTGTGCCTGAGGGACTGCCGCTCATGATTGCGGTGGTGTCTTCCCTTAATATGAAAAAAATGCTGAAAGACAGCGTTCTAGTACGCAAACTTGCGGGTATTGAAACTGCAGGAAGCCTAAATCTCTTGTATACTGACAAGACTGGGACTATTACTAAAGGGAAGCTGGATGTAGTTAATTTTCTTATTGGTGATGGAACAACTTTCACTTCCTTTGACAAGTTACCTGATAAAATAAAAGAACTAACTTTTGCTAATTGTCTTCTGAACACATCCGCAGCTGTAGCTGAGGGTAAAGTAATTGGTGGTAACATGACAGAAGTTGCTTTAAGTAATTATTTGTCAGGATATCAGGTAGATTTAGAACTGGAGAAAATTCATTTTGTCCCTTTTAACAGTGTTAATAAATATTCCTTGGTACAGGTTCGGGGAAATCACGATTTTTGTTTAATTAAAGGGGCTCCGGATAAATTAGTTGCTTACGCCCAAGAATACTTCGATGCAGCAGGCAATGTATGTGCCTTAACTGCTGAAGCTAAACAGGCATTAGACAAACAGATGATTACTTTTGCAGAGAATTCCATTCGTATGCTGGGACTTTTTGCTTATCCGGATGCTATTGAGGGAGACAAATTGCCGGAGGAAGGACTTCGTCTAATAGGAATAGCCTGTATCCGAGACGATATACGCCCTGAAGCTGTTGAGGCAATAGGAGAAGTACAAAGTGCCGGGGTACAGGTGGTTATGATTACAGGGGATCGTAAGGAGACTGCTGTAGCTATTGCTAAGGATGCTGGGATTTTACGCGAACCTACAGACATAGTCTGGACTTCCGATGAATTAGCAGGTCTTGGAGATGAACAAGTTAAAGCATGTATCCCTAATTTACGAGTTGTTGCCAGAGCGTTGCCTATGGATAAATCTCGTTTAGTAAGATTGTCACAGGAACTTGGCCTAGTAGTCGGAATGACGGGAGATGGGGTTAATGACTCACCGGCACTAAAAAAAGCTGATGTAGGATTTGCCATGGGCAGTGGTACAGAAGTGGCTAAGGAAGCAGGAGATATCGTTATTTTAGATGACAATTTCCTGAGCATAAAAAAAGCCATCCTGTATGGACGGACAATATATAATTCTATTTGTAAATTTATTACTTTTCAGTTAACCATTAATTTTTCAGCGGTTGTAATCAACTTAGTGGCTCCTTTTATTGGTATAGAAAAGCCCTTAACAATTACACAGATTTTGTGGATTAATTTAATTATGGATACCATGGCTGCCCTAGCTTTTGGCGGCGAACCTGCATTGGAAGAATATCTACGGGAAAAACCTAAGAAAAGGCAGGCTCCCATTATTAGCAGAGAAATGGCTATAAATATTCTTTTAGCCGGTATTTATATGACTTTTATTGCTGTCTTATTTTTCAAGAGTTACACTGTTGACCATTGGTTTCGTAATGCTCCTGATCATATTTACACTTATACAGGCTTTTTCTGTGTGTATGTTCTTATGGCCGTATTTAATGGGTTCAACGTGAGAGTTCGCAGTCTTAACTTGCTGAAAAATATTAGTAAAAATGTAGGCTTTTTACAGATTATGACACTTATTGTTATAGTGCAGATAATTCTCACTTTTGTTGGAGGTAAAATTTTAAGAATGACGCCTTTAACAAGTGAAGAATGGATTATAGTAGTAATTATGGCTTCTAGTATGATCATTGTGGACTTAATGCGCAAATTTGTTTTTGGCAAATTGTCCAAGGGGCAAAGAAATATAGTATAGAAAAAAACTCCCTTACGGGAGTTTTTTTATCCTTCAATTTTCATAGTGGTATCGATATCTATTATAATCTCTAGTACTCTATGCATATTAGTTTTATTTACCGTCACGTGTAAGTTGCGATAAGTGAAATGATCTCCCTTATGGGGAATTTCGCCCAGAGTTTCTACTACCCAACCGCTAATGGAATTGTTTTCCAGCCTATATTGGTCGATATCTAAACCCAAATATTTAAATAAATCATGCAAGCTGGCATTTTGTAGGTTTGAATTACAAGAAATCAAATATTTGTCAGGACCTATTTTATGGAAGGTGGAAATAATTTTATCATGCTCATCCCAAATTTCACCAACTAATTCCTCCACAATATCTTCTGTTGTAACCAGACCACGGATAGCACCATAACTATCTAGCACAATTGCCATTTCCACCTTGCTGTCTTGCAGAGTTTTCATTACCAAAGATATCTTTGTGGAATTATGTACAAAGGCAATATTTTTGACAATATGTTCCAGATTAAAATCCTTATCGTTGATATAGGAACTAAAAAAGTCTTTGGCATGGATGATACCAATAATTTCATCTTCATTTTCCTTATAGACAGGTAAACGCGAAAAGCCGTGAGTAGTAAAGGTTTTTAAAGCAACAGCATTACCTTCGTTAATATCTACACTAACAATATCTACACGGGGAGTGAGTATTTCTTTAACTCTTATATCACTGAACTCAATAGCAGACTTAATCAGCTCGCTGTCTTGCTTGTTAATAGCTCCTTCATTTTCTATTTCATCTACCATAATCATGAGTTCATCTTCAGTTATGCCCCTGTGTTCACCTGTATCAAAAAATTTGCGGAACTGCTCTTTTAATAGCTTAAAAACAATATTTAGCGGGGTAAATAGCAAAATGAGGAAATGCAAGTAGGGGGCACACCACATAGCAAAATTTTCCGGTCTATCCTTGGCAAAACTCTTTGGCAGTATTTCTCCAAAAATCAAAATAATCATGGTCATGGCAATAGTTGCTACCGCAAGTCCTGAGGCACCGAAATAAGCGGTGGAAACTACAGTGGCAATAGATGCGGCGGCAATGTTTACAACATTATTGCCAATAAGAATAGTGGATAGGGCATTGTCGAAATCATCTATGATTGACAATACTTTAAGGGCTCTTTTATTGCCCGTTTTGGCAATATTTTTCAAGCGAATTTTGCTGCAAGAAGAAAGAGCGGTTTCTGAGGAAGAGAAGAAAGCCGACAAACATATTAAAATAAAAAGAGTAAAAGTCAATCCCATTATAGAATCTGCGATGGAATCCATAGTCAACACCTTTCTTGTGTAGCTAACTTAATTATAGGCAAATAATTCGGAACGGTCAAATAATGAAGGAGTCTTTTTTAAATGGACAAATTTAAAAAAGTCTTTTTAATAAGGACATTGAGCTAATTTTTGACTTTTTTTGTTTAAAAATTTACATAAAATAAAAAATATTTGGTTTCGGTACTAAATATAAAAACAAAAAACCTATATATATTAAAAATATAATATGCAGAGTTTTAAAATATAGTATCATATGATAGATGGTTGGTGAAAAAAGTTGAAAATTAGTAAAAATTGTAATATAATACAACCCATGACAATGAGGTTTGTTTTTTTATGCCCAATATTGTCATATTTTGATAAGGGGGAAAGATAAATGAAAAAAGGGTTTTTAAAATTAGCGGCAGCAGGTATTCTTGTTACGCTAATGGCACTTAGTGTGACTGGTTGTGGGGGTAAATCCGAAAAAGATATAAAGATTGGCCTTCTTAACGAAATGACAGGTGGCAACGCTACTATCGGTACAGCTGCTGCTAATGGTGCTAAAATGGCTATTAAGGAAATTAATGCTAAAGGCGGGGTATTAGGGAAGCAATTGAAAGCAGTATCAGCTGATAACAAATCAGAACCGGCGGAGGCTGCTAATGCTATGACTAAACTGTTAATGCAGGATAACGTTGTAGCAGTTACAGGTACATTTTCCAGTTCTAACGCTATTGCCGCAGCAAGTGTAGCAGAATCAGCAAAAAAACCATATTTAATTGCCGGTGCTACTAATCCCAAAGTTACAGTTGATCCTAAGACCAAAAAAGTTAAGAAATACATTTACAGAGTATGTTTTATTGACCCGTTCCAAGGAACTGTGGCGGCAAATTTTGCTAGTAACAATTTAAAGGCAACAAAAGCTGCTATGCTTATTGATAACAGCAGTGATTACTCTAAGGGCTTAGGTGAGTTTTTTCAAGCCGCTTTTGTTAAGGCAGGGGGAACTGTTGTAGCAAATGAAGCTTATTTGCAAAAGGACACTGACTTTAAAGCAACCTTGACTAAAATAAAAGCTCAAGGTGCAGATGTTTTATTTGTTCCTGGTTACTATGAAGAAGTTGGTAAGATTGTCAAACAAGCTCGTGAAATGGGACTTACCATGCCAATAGTTGGTGCTGATGGCTGGGACTCTCCTAAACTAGCCGAAATAGCCGGCGAAAAAGCACTTAATAACACTTTCTTCACTAATCATTATTCTGTGGATGATCCTTCTGAAGCAGGTAAAGCCTTTGTTGCTAACTATACTAAAGAGTTTGGTCAAAAACCGGAAGCATTAGCAGTACTTGGTTATGATGCGGTATATGTTTTAGTGGATGCTATTAAACGTGCTAATAGCACGGATGCTGATAAAATAATTGCAGCTTTATCAGATACTAAAAATTTTAAAGCCGTTAGCGGTATAACTACTATTAATGCAAGCCATGATGCTGATAAGAGTGCTGTAATCATTGAAATGAAAGACGGTAAACAAATACTTAACACTTCTATAAAACCTTGATGTATTTATTGTTTTTATAGGAAAAATTATAAAAATATTTAGTAAAACTACCGTGCAATAATGGGCACGGTAGTTTATTTTTTTTGCCGGTGTGGTATAATATTTTTTATGAATGGAGATGGAAAAATGACAGAAAATCAAGATACAGTGGTAAAATATGAAGATAAAAAGTCTCACAAAAAGATTATACTTATTGTCGGCGCAATTGTTATACTAGCAGCTATGGCTGCTTTTTATTTGCTCTATTGGGTGAAGACACCACAGTATTCTTTGAATATTATCAAGGAATCTGTTGCAAAACATGACCTTATGACTTTTGAGCGACATGTAAATTTACAAAATATTGGTACACAAGCTATTGATGATATGATTGCTACTACAATATCACCTGAAGACAGGAAGAATCCGTTAATTCTAGGCATGATTAATATGGTTAAAGCCGCAGCTGTTCCAACCTTTATAACACAGGCGCAAAAATATGTTGAAACAGGAAATTTTGCTAAACTAAACGAGCAAAACGACGGCCAGGTCATAGTAGCGTCTGTAGCTGAACGTACCGGACTTATGACAATGGAGTTTAAAGGGATTGAAAAGACAAGCAGAAACAAGGATGAGGCTTTAGTTACCATAAAAATATGGGATCAGCAGCTTGAGAAAAATTTTGAACTCCAACTAAAAATGAAACAGTTAGATGATGGTACATGGTGCTTAGATTCTATTTCCAATCTTAAAAAGTTTATGGCAGACAGAGATAGAGCAGTAGAAAAACGTTTGGCTGAATTGAATAAACCTATTCAAGCGAAGATTAAAGAAAAAGTTCAACTTATTACGGATGGACCATCACCTATCTCGGTGGAACGTGTAACCCAAAATAGTGAACTTTTACCATCTCATATAATTAAAGTTTGGCTGCCCTTTAAAGTATTAGTACCTAATATTAAGAGTGTTAGGGGTACTTTTTTGATTTATGATAGTAATAAGAAAGTTATTTTTTCTCGTGACTTTGATAGTGGAAATGCCGATTTATCTAAGAGTAAGGATGGTTTATGGCACTTCAATAATTCTTGGCCCTTAAATTCTTATGACGTAAAGGATAAAGAAATTAGTACTTGTGATTTGTCGCAAACCACAAACGAAGTAATTTTTACCGGAGTAAGTTTTAATGATGGTACAGAAGATATTGAGTGTTACAATATACTACCGGCAAAATAAGAGGTGTATTTATATGAAAATTAGTGATGAAACAAAAGAAATATTAAAAAAGGCATTATCCTTGCTTGACATAGACGAAGATACTTTTGCTGCCATGGACGCTGAGTGCGTCAACACAGAGTATTTTATTGACAGCATGTTAGATGAACTAAGTGAACGTAAGTATGTATACTTTACTAGAAACAAAGCATACATAGATGAATTCGTAGCTAGTCATGAAAAAAATAGTAAGACATTTTCTATAGATGTTGGTGGTGCCTATTTTATTGGCACTGTACAGTTAGCTGTGGCAAATGAGTTTGTAGAAAAATTGCGAGAATATTTTGCCGCAAGTGGTGATGACGAATATAAGGTAGAAATTCTATGAGAATTCTTATTGACGGAGATGGATGCCCTGTTGTAGATGAAGCAATTTCTATAGCTGGAAAATTTGGCTTAGAGTGTTTAATTTTATGTGATACCAGTCACGTTTTTGCCAAGCAAGGTGCGACTACCATGACTTTTTCTAAAGGGGCCGATAGTGTTGATTTTGCCCTTGTTAATATGATACAAAAAGGTGATGTTGTCATTACTCAAGACTATGGACTGGCAGCTATGTGTCTAGCTAGGTTGGCCAGAGTGCTTAGCCAAAATGGTATGGAGTATGATACTTACAACATTGATTCTTTGCTTTTGGCAAGACATACGGCAAAGAAGATTAGAATGGCAGGTGGACGTTTAAAAGGACCTAAAAAGCGTAATTTGGCACAAGATGAAGCTTTTAAAAATAAATTAATGGAAATAATAAGTAGTACAATTACAGAAGTTGTTTAAAATAAAAATACACTAAGCGGTATAGGGCTTAGTGTATTTTTCTCATTTTTTCTTAGGATTTACATAGTTTTGAATAGCCTCTAATAATTCTTTACTACCTGAAGGATTGACTCCAACTAGTTCATCAAGTATGAAGAGATTTTTCAATTCCTTACTCCATTGAAAACAGTCGTTTTCATCATAGCAAGCAAGGACTAGCGGTGCTCTGTTGTCTTCAGGCGTGTTACCACCTTCATCGGTAACGATGATGTAAGCATGATCTTCAGGAAAATCCATGCCATAAATAGTGATATGTTCGTCTTCGGTTTCTGATTCCCAAAAACCAAGTTTATCTAATACTACAGATACTTCAGACATATTTGCATCTCCTTTTTTGTCGAGGCCTATTTTTTGTTTAAGCCATAACTACATAGTAGAACAATAATATGGTTTTGTCTACATTTAATGGTATAATCAATATTATGATAATACCTAAAAAAATTATTCGTTCAAAAAGAAAAAGTATAGCCTTAGTCGTTAATAGCGAGGGCGAACTCATAGTCAGGGCCCCATATTATGTGAATACCTCAACTATAATGGGGTTTGTGGAAGCAAAGCAAAATTGGCTGCGGCGTCAATGTTCAGCGGTAGTAGCCGCTAAAAGCAAATTTTGTAATATAACTATGTCCGAGGGTGATATTGTAAAATTTTTGGGAGAGGACTATACTATTAATTTGTGCGAAGTAGATAGTATAATATTATTTGGCACATATATAAAAGTCCCTTTTGCTTATTCCTGCGCCCAGCTTACGGCATGGCTCAAGGAAAAAGCACTGGCATTGCTGCAAAAACGAGTATCATATTATTCTATTGTTATGGGTGTGCTGCCTAAAGAAGTCAAAATATCAGGGGCACGAACACGTTGGGGTTCATGCAGTTTCAACAACAATATTAATCTTGCCTGGCACTTGATTATGTGTCCTCTGGCAGTTATTGATTATGTTGTAGTGCACGAATTAAGCCATATAACAAATAAAAGTCATGATAGAGCTTTTTGGCAGCGAGTTGCAGAGATTTTGCCTAACTATAGGGAACAGGAGAAATGGCTAAAAACTAATAGAAAGTTGATGGAAGTTCTATGAGTATAAACAAAAAATTGTTAATTGTTTTTGTAGGGTTGTTATTTATGGGGATAGGTGTTTTTATTGGGATTAACCATAGTGGTAAATATAAGGCACAAGTTATGGCAAAAGCAGAAAACACACCTGTGCATAATGCTAATACACAATTACCATATACTTTCTTAAATAATGTTATTGCACAATCAGGAGCGGCATGTTCAGTATATTATAAATCGTTGACTACAGATCAGGTATTTTATAATTATTCTGGAAAAATGCCGGCCGCCAGCCTTATAAAAGTATTTATCTTGGCTGAGGCCATGGATGAAGTAAAAGCAGGGAATTACAAGCTGGAGGATGAATACAAAATAGATGTGTCCGACATTGTAGAGGGCAGCCCTGCTTTGCAAAATAGACAGGCAGGAACTAAAATATCCTTTGGAACCTTGCTGGAAAAGATGATTACGGTTAATGACAATACAGCCACAAATATGCTTATTGATATTTTAGGCATGGATACTATAAATGAGTATATACAGGCGAAAGGTTATGAGGATACTGTGCTTTCACGGAAAATGATGGAAGTTGAAGCACAAAAAGCAGGGAAGGAAAATTATACATCCGTAAATGATTTAGTAAATATTTTTGAAAGACTTTATAATAACAAATGCGTATCAGCAGAGTATGATAAAAAAATGCTGCAACTTTTAAAGCAGCAAAAAGCAAACAATAAGATTCCGGCACTGCTTCCAAAGAATATAACGATTGCTCATACTGATGGAGACTTACCGGGTGTACAAAATGATTGTGGTATTGTTTATGCCAAAGAAAATTATATTTTGGCAATTATGACGGATGGCTCCATTGACAAAGGAAAGACCTTAAAAACAATTAATCAAATATCGTCAATTATTTATAACTCAGTTGTTGATAGGGAGGTATTTCAAAAATGATTAAAGACTTTGATGTAGCTATTATTGGTGGTGGACCGGCGGCAATTTTTGCTGCTTACGAGTTCACTTTAAAATACCCTAAACTAAAGGTAACAATTATTGAAGAGGGGCACACCATTGATAAACGTCAGTGCCCATTGGCTCAGAAGAAGGTTAATCATTGCTTGCGTTGTACGCCTTGTGATATTATGCGTGGGTTCGGCGGTGCCGGAGCTTTCTCTGATGGCAAATACAATTTCACAACAGAGTTTGGCGGCTGGTTAAGTGAATACCTTCCTAAAGATACAATCATTGATCTTATAGACTATGTTGATGGGTTGAATTGTCGTCATGGTGCACCGGGAGAATATTTTAGCACGAAAAATTGCAATATAGGGAAAGTTGCCTTGGGGCATGATTTACATTTACTTAATGCGAAAGTTCGCCATTTGGGCACAGAAAACAATTTACTAATTATGGAAAATATTTATAAGTATCTACTAGGGAAAATAGATATACATTGTGATACTCATGTAGAAAAAATTTACCAAGAAGGCACAGGTTTCGTGCTTAAAACTACAGGAGAAATTGCTGACGTTCATTGTAAATATTTAATAGCAGCTCCGGGACGCGCAGGCGCCGAATGGTTTACTGAGGAGTGCAAGGAGTTAGGCTTATCCTTTATTAACAACCAAGTAGATGTAGGGGTGCGCGTAGAAGTACCGGCACAAGTATTTAAACATATTACAGATGAGGTTTACGAAGCCAAACTTGTTTATCGTACCAAGCAGTATGGGGACCTTGTACGCACTTTTTGCATGAACCCAAATGGCTATGTGGTAGCAGAAAATACCGACGGTATTGTTACCGTCAATGGGCATAGCTTTAGCGATCCCAAATTAAATAGCCCTAATACTAATTTTGCCCTATTAGTAAGCAATAAATTTACGGAACCTTTTCAAGAGCCTCATCAGTATGGTAAACGCATTGCCTCTTTTTCCAATATGCTTGGCGGCGGTGTTTTAATTCAACGTTTTGGGGATTTAATTAAAGGAAGAAGAACAAATGAGCACAGGCTGGGCCAAAGCTTTACTAAACCTACTTTGGAAGCTGTACCGGGTGATTTAAGCTTAGTTTTGCCAAAACGACATTTGGATAATATTATCGAGATGATTTACGCCTTGGACAAAGTAGCTCCGGGCACGGCTAATGCGGATACGTTGCTTTACGGCGTTGAGGTTAAATTTTATAGTGCGCGTTTACAGTTGGATAATAAGTTGGAAACCCAGATTCCTAATTTATTTGCTGTTGGAGATGGCGCAGGAATAACAAGAGGTCTTTCCCAAGCCTCTGCTTCCGGTGTTTATGTTGCTAGGCAGATTGGACAACGCTTGAGTAAAAACTAGAAAGCCTTGTCTTGCTTATTCATGCATTTTAAAATATTAGGGATAAAATCGTGAATAAAAGTAAGTCAATATGCTATAATGTTAGAACAATTATTTAACAAAGCGAGGAAGATAATATGGATTTAAAGGTCAAACTATATCATGTACACGGACTGCCAATTATAGAAGGCGAGGAGTGTACTGTAGCCTTATCGGGCAGAGGCATTAGTATTACAAGTGCTAACTACAAAAATGAATTGTCGTTTCAAGATATTGCCACTTTTGAGTTTGATGGAACTGATGTTCTGCAAGAAGATGGAATTATAGGTTTGGTGTCTGTTATGGCAGGTGGCCTTATAGGCAAACTTGAAGGAGAAAAGTTTTTGTCCTGGGCGGCTCCGGCTGGCAGCCAATATCCGGAAGAAATTACTTGTCTCATAATCAATTTTAGGGACAACGATGGAGCAATTAAACAATGTGTTTTTGCTGAAAAACCTGATGCTAAAGGTAAGGAAACTATTATTGAATTGGTATTTGCCTATGATGACGTGCGTCCTAAGCCAACAAATATTGAAGAAATTTTACAAAAAGGATTACCACTAAAAAAATAAAGAATTAACCCACCGTGTTGCGTTTTGAAGTGCACCCCAAATGTTAGACAAAAATAACATTTGGGGTGCACTTCATTTTGAATACGGTGGGTTTTGTAATATCCGCGGTGAAACTTTTAATATCAGGCAAAATACTGTATACTATAAGTAGATTTACAAAGAGATTTGCGCAAATAATTAAGGGGAGTGATTGACGAATGAAAATTACATTTTTAGGCGCTGATAGGACTGTAACCGGGTCTTGCCACATGTTGGAGGCTCATGGTAAAAAGATTTTATTTGATTGCGGAATGTTCCAAGGTCCTAAGATTATACGATCCTTAAATTATAGAGACTTCGCTTTTAATCCTGGAGAAATTGATGCCGTTGTTCTTAGTCATGCTCATATTGACCACAGTGGACTGATTCCAAAGCTGGTTAAACAGGGCTTTTCAGGAAGAGTACATTGCACAAAAGTAACAAGGGAATTATGTGATATTCTGTTACCTGATAGTGCTCACATTCAAGAGTCAGAAGCCGAATTTGCTAATCGTAAGGGCAAAAGAGCAGGTAAGAGTAATGTAGAGCCTATGTATACGGTAGATGATGCTTATGAAGCTTTAAAACATTTTTCAGTACATGATTATAACGAAGATGTTGAACTGTTTCCGGGAATTACAGTTCGTTTCCGTGTAGCCGGGCATATATTGGGAAGTGCTATTTTAAATATTTTTATCGAAGAAAATGGCAAAAAAACTAAGTTGATTTTTACAGGTGACTTGGGTCAGCCCAATCAGCCTATTTTGCTGGATCCCTATCCTATGTCAGGAGCTGATTTTGTCATTACGGAATCAACCTATGGTGACAGAGTTCACGAAGTAGCAAACAGAGAAAAAGAGCTGTGTGATATTATCAAAGATGCCTTAACGCGTGGTGGTAATATTATTATTCCGGCTTTCGCCGTAGGCCGTACTCAAACAATGCTTTATTATTTTCAAAAACTCATGGATTCGGGAGAATTGCCACGCATACCAATTATGATTGATAGTCCTATGGCTATTAAGGCTACTCAGGTAATGTTACTCAATCCTGATGAATATGATGAAGAGGCACAATCAATTTATGATGCTCAGGGCGGAAAATTAATAGACATGCCCAACGTGAGATATACACAAACTCCTGAAGAGTCTCGAGCTATTAATGAAATGCCTAGCCCCATGATTATAATTTCTGCCAGTGGCATGGCCGATGCCGGGCGTGTACTTCATCACTTGAAACATAACTTATGGCGCAGCGACAGCAGCGTAATTTTTGCAGGGTTTCAAGCCGAGGGCAGTATGGGACGCCGCTTGGTAGAAGGTGTGAAACGAGTTAAAATTATGGGCGAAGAAATTGCCGTCAAAGCCAAAATATATAATATGACTGGATTTTCTGCTCATGCCGACAAAGACCAAATGCTGACTATGTTTAAAAATATGAAACAAAAACCCAGTGCATTTTTTATTGTACATGGTGAATATGATTCTGCATCTGCTTTTGCCGAAACCTTGCGTAACACCCTAGGAACAGCTACCGTAATTCCTAACTATGGTGATAGTATTATTATAAATGGTACGGATTGGAAACTGGAAACTTCTCCGATTATTACAGGTGTTCCGGAGGTGGAAGAGCTGCGTGATTACATGAGGCATATGGAGAAAGATTACCTATTGTACAAGAACAAAGTTGAACAAACAGCAGTTACAGACAGTGCTAAAATTGCCGATATGAAGAAGAAGTTGGAGAAGATAAGACAATATATTGATGATGCAATGAAATCGATGTAAAAAAATAGGCAAATACACAAAATATCCTCTGCTTTATCTTGACAATAGTTTGCTGTATTGCTATACTGTTTACATATTTAACGAAAATAAGTAAAAGTTGTGAACGGGAATAACAATTTCGGGGCATTTTAAGAGAGTCGATGGGTGATGCGAATCGATAATGTCAGAAGCTGTTTCTCACCTGGGAACTCTTGCCCTGAAATAGTAGTAGGGATAAGCGCAAAGCTGCGTTAAGGCTATTATGCTAAGTGATAAAGCAGGGTGGTACCGCGTACATACGCCCCTGTCGACGAAAGTCGGCAGGGGTTTTTTTATATGTAAAAAATAATTAAGAGGTGGCAATGATGACAATGGGGTCAAAAGTTTTAAAAAAAATGCTGGTTTTATCAATGGTTTGTGCTATGACGCTTACTTTAGGCTGTGGTAGCGGTAATAATGCTAAGGACAGTTCTTCTGCCGCTAACAAGAAAGTCACGCTAAAATTGGCACATAACTTTCCTGCTTCTCATCCTTTAGCTAAAGGTGCAGATGAGTTTGCCAAAAAAGTAAAAGAAAAATCTAGCGGGAGCATTACAGTTACCGTTTACCCTTCAGGCCAACTCTATAATGATAAGAGTATGAACGATGCAATTATGTCAGGTGGTATTGACATGGGTCTTAATACTGTAGGACGTTGGTCCACAGTTATTCCTGCTATGGAAGTATTTGATGTTCCCTTTTTGTTCCCAACCTATGAAAAGATTGATAAAGCTCTTGACGGCGGCTTGGGGGAAAAATTAGGTGCTGAACTGTTGAAAAAAGGTGTTCGCCCCTTGATTTGGGCAGATTATGGATTTGTACAATTTGCTAACTCAAAACATGCCATTAAAACCCCTGCTGATTTTGCAGGTTTAAAGCTTCGCGGCTATGGAGAAATGCCTTCTGAAACGATTAAAGCGCTAGGTGCATCACCTGTTACTATGGGCAGTGGTGAAGTTTATATGGCTATGCAACGTGGTGTTGTTGATGGACAGACTTCAGGAACTACGGCTATGTTTGACAGAAAAATATATGAAGTTGCCAAATATCTTACTATTACTAACCATGCTTATCCTGAATTTATTTTAGCTATGAATGAAAAATCTTTCCAAAAATTGAGCAAGGAACAGCAAAAAATAATTACAGATGCGTCTAACGAAGTTCGTGACGAATTGCGCAAAAACGCCAAAACTGAAGATGCAGCTGCCTTGGCGAAGTTAAAAGAAAAAGGTATGGAAGTTTATGTGGTGCCAGCCTCAGAGGTAGGAATTTGGCAAGCAGCAACTAAACCTTGCTGGGATATTTTCATTCAACATGCAGGTAAGCTGGGACAAGAGTTAATTGATATTTGTACCAAAGAATAATTTAAAGGCCGCTGCCTTAGGGTGGCGGTATTCTTTTCAATATAGGGAGTTGTGAAGGTTGAAAAAGGCAATATTTTTATATGGAATAATTTTACAAAAAATTACTGATGTTGTAGGAGTTTTTGCCGGGATACTTTTATTTGTGCCGGCACTAATGGTTTTTTATGAAGTCATTATGCGTGGAGTTTTTAACGCCCCAACAGAATGGTCAATGGAGTTGTCTATATATTGTGTGCTCATTGCAGGATTTTTAGGGATGCCGGTAACTTATGGAGCAGGCAAGCATATTAAAGTGGACATATTCACATCAAAACTTTCCCCTAAAAATAGTTGCCTTTTGGAAATAGCAGCATCGATAATAGGGGCAATCTTTTGTTTAGTATTTTTTATTGAAGCAGTTGATATGGCTGCTTTGTCATATGAGCTGGACCGTCGTTCTCCTGATACTTTGCGTACTCCTTTGTGGGTTCCCCAAATGTCCATACCAATAGGCATTGGTTTATTGTTTTTACATTTTTTAGGGACTATATTCGTAGATGTTCAAAAACTTGCTTCCGGTGAGTTTTCCAAGGAGGCGGCCTAATATGATTATTATGTTTACTATTCTTTTATTAGTGCTTATTGCCATTGGTTTGCCGGTAGCATTTTGCCTTGGTGCCGTAGGAGTATTTGGTATGTTCGTTTTTATGGATGGGGCGTCTGCTTTAACGCAAATACCTATTTTAGCTTATAAATCTCTAGATGACTTTGTTTTAACGGCAGTTCCCTTATACATATTGATGAGTCAAATTTTGCTTACCGGTAAAGTTGGTAATGACTTGTTTGAATTGGGAAATAAATGGTTGCGTCATTATCCTGGTGGTTTGGGCATAGCAACGATTGCGGCTTGTGCCGTTTTCGCCGCTATTACAGGTTCTTCTGTTGCTTGCGCGGTAACTATAGGTGCAATTGCTATTCCGGAAATGCTTAGCCGCGGCTATGAGCGTACTATTGTTTTAGGTGCTGTAGCAGCAGGTGGAACATTGGGCATCCTCATACCTCCCTCGATTCCCATGATTTTGTATGGCGCGATTACAGATCAATCCGTCGGTAAATTATTCATGTCCGGGGTAGTGCCGGGGGTAATGCTCACATTTATGTTCATTGCGGTTATGGTTTATCGCTGCCGTAATCTTCCTTTGGAGCCCAAGGCACCTATTGCAGAACGTATGGCGGCTTTGAAAAAAACCTTCTGGGGCCTTATGTTGCCGGTATTAGTAGTCGGCGGTATTTATACAGGAGCTTTTACGCCAACAGAAGCAGCGGCTATAGGCACAGTATTTAGTTTATTTATAACTTTTTTTATTTACAAGACCTTAAAACTTTCAGATATGCCAGCTATTTTAAACGATACTATAAAAACCACTTCCATGATTTTTGCAATTATGATAGGTGCAACATTATTTGGGTTCGTATTGACGATTCTAAATGTACCTCAAACAGTAACTTCGTTGGTTGCAGGTATGGAATCAAATAGATGGATTGTATTTATAGCCATTAACATTCTATTGCTCTTTTTGGGCTGTATTTTGGAATCAATTTCCATTATTTTCATTACTTTGCCTATTTTGTATCCTATTATTTTAAAATTAGGCTTTGACCCAATTTGGTTTAACGTAGTTATGCTAATTAATTTGGAACTGGCGTTAATTACACCACCTGTTGGTATGAATCTCTTTGTTTTGCAAGGAATTAGCCCTAATAGCAAAATGACAGAAATAGTTAGGGGCGCAATACCTTTTGCCCTAGTAATGGCCTTCGAAATTTTACTATTATGCTTTTTCCCGGGAATTGCAACTTGGCTGCCGGGAGTGCTTAAATAATAATTTCTTTCCTATATAATTGACACATAAGACTAAAAAGACTATAATTACTTAGTCAGTAAACAAACTGTAGAAGAGGATGCTTCTTGACAGCATCCTCTTTTCTTGATTTTATTTGTAGAGGAGAAACGGTTTTATGATTAGAAATGATTTGCGCAACATCGCCATTATAGCCCACGTTGACCATGGTAAGACAACATTAGTGGACGCTATGTTAAAACAAAGCGGCATTTTCCGTGCTAATGAATATGTACAAGAAAGGGTCATGGATTCTAATGACCAAGAACGTGAACGTGGTATTACTATTTTGGCTAAGAATACCGCAGTTATGCATAACGGGACCAAAATAAATATTTTGGATACACCGGGTCATGCTGACTTTGGCGGCGAGGTAGAACGTGTATTAACTATGGTAGATGGTGTGTTGCTCCTAGTTGATGCTTACGAAGGACCAATGCCTCAAACAAAGTATGTATTGCGTAAAGCATTAGAACAACATTTGAAACCAATTGTTGTTATCAATAAAATTGACCGTCCTGATCAACGTGTAACAGAAGTAATTGATGAGGTTTTGGATTTATTTATTGAACTTGAGGCTACTGATGAGCAATTGGAGTTCCCGGTAGTTTTAGCATCTGCTCGCAGCGGTTATGCTAAACTAGCTATGGATGACCCTAGCGACAACTTGGAACCTTTGTTCAAGGTTATATTGGAAAATATTCCTGCTCCTAATGTGGATTTGGAAGCACCCTTGCAGATGCTTGTAAATACACTTGACTATGATGACTATGTTGGCCGTATTGTGGTTGGCCGTATTCTTCGTGGTACCATTCACAATGGGGAAAATATTACTTTAATGCATGAAGAAACCAGCAAAAAAGCCAAAATAGGTCGTCTTTATTCTTATCAAGGACTGAAACGTATAGAAGCACAAGAAGCCGGTGCCGGTGATATTATCGCCTTAATAGGTTTACCTGATGCTGAAATTGGCGACACCATTGCAGATTTAGAAAATCCTGAAATTCTGCACGGAATTAAAATTGATGAACCAACCTTATCCATGGTTTTCTCCGTTAACACCAGTGCTTTTGCCGGGCGTGAAGGAACCTTTGTTACAAGCCGTCATTTGCGTGACCGTTTGTTTAAAGAAATGGAAACTAATGTAAGTATGAAATTGGAAGAGACTGAAACCCCTGATGCTTTTAAGGTATCCGGTCGTGGCGAGTTACATCTATCTGTATTGATTGAATCTATGCGTCGTGAAGGATTTGAACTACAGGTTGGTAAACCAAAAGTAATTATGCACAGAAATGAAGAAGGCAAGTTACAAGAACCAATGGAAGCTTTGACCATAGACGTTCCACAAGATTTTATGGGTGCTGTTATGGAAGGTTTGGGATTACGTAAAGCTGAATTATTAAATATGACGGAAATGGCTGGCTATTTGCGTATGGAATTCAATATTCCTGCTCGTGGTTTGATCGGTTTCCGCAATCAATTTTTGACAGATACTAAGGGTAATGGCATCATGAATCACGTTTTTGCCGGCTGGGCAGACTACAAGGGTGATATTCCCGGACGTACTCGCGGTTCTTTGGTGGCCTTTGAGACAGGTGAAGTTACTCCTTATGGTATTGATAAGTGTCAAGAACGCGGCGTTATGTTTGTAGTTCCTAACCAAAAGATTTATGAAGGTCAAATCATCGGTGAGAACTCTCGTGAAGATGATATGGATATTAACCCTTGTAAGAAAAAGCATGTTAGTAATATGCGTGCCAGTGGCAGTGATGATAGCGTACATTTGATTCCGCCCAGAACATTTTCTTTAGAGCAAGCTTTAGAGCAAATTAATGATGATGAGTTAGTCGAAGTTACACCTAAGAGCATTCGTATGCGTAAAACGATTCTAGATAGAGTAGAGCGTGGCAGACAACGTTCTCGCAGTAAAAAAGACTGATAAACATAGGTGTCAATTGACTTTTTGGAATATTTCAGAGTATAATGAGCGTATATATCAGTAATGAGTTAGGAGGCGAGTATGGTGAATCTGAGAAGTGCAGCAAGGCTGTTTAATGATACGTATGAAACAGAGACAAGCGGACCTGTATTAGTGGAAACTCCGTCTCTTAATATGCGCATTAGGACTCCTAGAAATTTTAATGATGTGCAAGAGTATGCAGATGCTCTTATGAATGGTGATACACTTTTAATTTCTTATGTTGATTTAGATGAGGCATCAAGCACGCGCGTTGCCGACTATTTAACTGGTGTTTGTTATACTGTGGGAGCCAAAGTTGAATTGGTTACTCCCCAGCTTGTACTTTATGTTCCCAATACTGTGGGGGTTGAAAGACCTGGTCGCAGAAACTATTAAACCATGACTACCTGCGTTTATATTGCAGGTAGTTTTTTTATGCATGCATTATGATATAATTAACGATGTGATATATTTTATGCCGTTTGGCAATAAAAAGGATTTTTTGCGTACTTAGTTAGGCATTAAGGAGATTATTATGACTGAAAGTTTCGTGCACTTACATGTACATACAAAGTACAGCCTTTTGGATGGGGCTTCCGATATTCCTACTTTAGTTGGCTATGCCAAAGAGTTGGGTATGCCGGCATTGGCTATTACTGATCACGGAGTTATGTATGGAGTTATTGAATTTTATAAGGAATGCCTTAAACAGGGAATAAAACCTATTATTGGGTGCGAAGTATACATTACGTCAGGTTCTCGTTTTGATAAAGGAGTAAATGTTCGTGATAAGCAATATCATTTAATTTTGTTAGCGGAAAATTATGAAGGCTATAGAAATTTAATGAAATTGGTTTCTATAGGGCAGCTTGAAGGCGTATATTATAAACCTCGTATTGATAAGGAAGTTTTGCGACAATACAGCAAGGGATTAATTTGCTTAAGTGCTTGTGTAGCAGGAGAAGTTCCTCGCCATATTATAAGGGGAGAATTGGAAACCGCAGAACGGGTTATGCTGGAGTACTTAGATATTTTTGATAGAGACCATTATTTTCTGGAAATACAAAATCATGATTTACCGGAAGAGCGCATTGTGTCAGAACAACTGCGTAAACTAGCGGCAAAACATCATATAGGTTTGGTAGCGACAAATGACTTGCATTATGTACGCCGAGACGATGCCGGTGGCCAGGATATTTTGTTATGTATTCAGACCAACGCACGTTATATTGATCCTAAACGTATGCGTTTTAATAATGATATGTATTATTTGAAGACCAGAAAAGAAATGGAGGAACGTTTTCCCGAGGACAAAGAGGCTTTGGATAATACCCTAAAAATTGCTGAACGTTGTAATCTAGAGTTAGAATTTGGGCATTTATTGTTACCGAAATTTCCGTTGCCTGAAGGCACGACTGCTATGGGTTACTTACGTAAACTTTGTGAGGAAGGTTTTCCCTCTCGTTATGACGCCGGCGATAAAAAAGCCCTGGAACGCTTAGAATATGAGCTGGATATTATTGAGCAAATGGGATATCCCGGATATTTTCTTATTGTTTGGGACTTTATTAATTATTGTCGTAATAATGATATTCCTGTAGGACCGGGCCGTGGATCAGCGGCAGGAAGTATAGTAGCTTATTTAACAGGAATAACCAATATTGATCCTTTGAAATATGATTTAATCTTCGAGCGGTTTTTAAATCCTGAACGTGTTAGTATGCCTGATATTGATACGGATATTTGCTATGTAAAAAGACATTTAGTTGTGGACTACTTGGCTAAAAAATACGGTGAAAGTCATGTAGCGCAAATTATTACTTTTGGAACTCTGGCGGCTAAAGCGGCCGTAAAAGATGTAGGACGTGCATTAGACGTCCCTTTATCTACTGTTAATCAAGTAAATAAAATGATTCCCAATGTACCGGGAACAACTTTGAAAGAGGCCTTAAAGAATAGCAAAGAGCTAAGAGCACTTTGTGCAGAGGATGAGACCGTAGCTAAAATGCTAGACTTTGCACAAAAAGTAGAAGGTATGCCTAGGCACACTTCTACCCATGCTGCCGGTGTTGTTATTACGCCAGAGGAATTAACAAATTACGTTCCCCTGCAAATCACTTCTAGTTCCGATGATGAGCATGAATATGTTTGTACCCAATATGACAAAGATAGAGCGGAATCATTGGGTTTGTTAAAGATGGACTTATTGGGTCTTAGGACCTTGACTGTGATTGATGATGCAGTTAAAATGCTCAAAAAAAATCGCAACATTGATGTAGATGTTGACCACTTAAACTTAGAGGATAAAGCAACTTGTGCTATGCTTTGCCGTGGAGATACGGCGGCAGTCTTTCAGATGGAATCAGATGGAATGACACAATTAATGCGTGATTTAGCTCCGGAGGGATTTGTGGATTTAATACCTTTGGTAGCCTTGTATCGGCCCGGACCTTTGGGCAGCGGTATGGCCACTGACTTTATTAAAGGCAGGCACGGGCAACGCACAGCTAAGGCGCTGCATCCTTTACTAGAACCGGTAATAGCCGATACTTATGGTGTTATCTTGTACCAAGAACAAGTTATGCAGATTACTTCTGTTCTAGGCGGCTTTTCGTTAGGCGAAGCAGATATTTTGCGTAGGGCCATGGGCAAGAAAAAAGCAAAAGAACTAGATAGTATGAGAGAAAAATTTATTGCCGGGGCAAAAGCTAACCATAATATCAACAGAAGTTTGGCTGAAGAAGTATTTGCTTTGTTACAACATTTTGCCGGCTATGGCTTTAATAAATCTCACTCTGCTGCCTACGCACTTGTAGCTTATCAGACTGCCTATTTAAAGGCTAATTATCCTGTGGAATATATGGCGGCTTTTTTAAATAGTATTATTGGTAATGCAGATAAAGTTAGTTGGTATATAAATATTTGTCGCGGTATGGAAATTCAAGTTTTGCCACCTGACGTTAATGCCAGCGAATCTAATTTTGCCGTTGATGGTAAAGCTATTAGGTTTGGTATGGCCGGAATTAAGAGCGTAGGGGATAGCGCAGTTAATAGCATATTAGAAGAACGGACAAAAAACGGACCATATAAAGATTTTCTGGATTTCACTCAGAGAATTGATTCTAGTAAAGTAAATAAGAGGGTAGTGGAAAATCTTATTAAAAGTGGTTCTATGGATAGCTTTGGCGCAAAACGTTCACAACTTTTGGCTGTTATGGAAAGAGCCTTGGAGCTAGCTGCCAGCAGACAAAAAGACCGCATAAGCGGTCAATTGGGCCTTTTTGGTGACGAAGAATTTGAAGAGATAAATTCTATTGAGTTGCCGAATGTAGCAGAATTACCTAAAGATGAAATATTGCGTTTGGAAAAAGAACTTATTGGGTTTTATGTAACAGGACATCCTCTGGATGAATTCCGTAGCGCATTAAATAAATTAACACCTATAAAAGATTTGGACCAAGGTGGGTTTAGTGAAGAACAACGAGTCACAGTAGGCGGTATTATAGCTGAAAATAAGATACGTGCCACAAAAGCAGGCGATAATATGGCTACCTTTACTTTAGAGGATTTTTCCGGAGCCTTAACTTGTATTGCCTTTCCGCGCAGCTATGTAGCTAATGCTAATAATATCTTCCAAGAAAATATTGTGAAAGTACAGGGCATTTTGAAGTTAGATGAAGAAGAACCACGTATTTTTGCTAACACTATTATGAAACTGGAAAAAGCCGCTGAGGATGTACGCATTTTCGTTGCCGCAGATAAGGAAACCCCAGAGATACAAAAAGAAATGGCAAAGATTTTCTCGCAATTTAGGGGACAGAATCCTGTTTATCTACATCTTCTAGGCTCGAGAAAAATTGTAAAGACCGATTCTTGTTTTTGGGTTCATGCTAAGTCGCCGGGGTTTGTAGCAGCAATAAAGGCTCTTTTGGGGGAAAACACTCTTAGATAGTTCAAAATTGGCAAATACTTGCACTTGTATCGGTTGAATGATAAAATATACTGTATATTCTTCTGATTGATCTCTCCTATTGCGGTGAGGTAATTGCGTTTTTGCAACCGGAAGGGTTTTTAATTTAGAGGGAACAATAAGGAGGATATTTATGAACATAATTGTATGTGTAAAACAAGTTCCGGATACAGCAGAAATACGTATTGATCCGGTAACTAATACTTTGATTAGAGACGGGGTCCAAAGTATAATGAACCCTTATGATAAATACGCTTTGGAGGCAGCTTTAGAGTTAAAAGATTCTATGGGGGCTAAAGTTACGGTGCTGACTATGGGGCCGCCTCAAGCCAAAGAGATTTTAAAAGACGCTATTTCTATGGGTGCAGATGAAGTTGCACTAATTAGCGACAGAGCTTTTGCCGGTTCTGATACTTTAGCTACTAGTCATGCAATGGTCGCTGCTGTTAAACACGTGGGAGATTTTGATTTGATTCTTTGCGGTAAGCAAGCTATTGATGGTGATACAGCACAAGTAGGCCCTGAAATGGCAGAGCATTTACATTTACCTCAAGTAACAGGAGCTACCAAGATAGTTGTTGACGGTGCAAAAGTTTTGGTTAATAGAGACAACGAAACAACCGCACAGACCATAGCCATTCCTTTGCCTGCACTAATAACCGTAGCACGCAGTGAAAAAGAACCGCGTTTTGCCAGTATTAAAGGCAAAATGAAGGCAAGAAAAATGGAAATACCGGTCTGGTCTGCGGCAGATATGAATTTAGATGTCAATATTATTGGATTAAACGGGTCACCCACCAAGGTAATAACAGTATTCACGCCACCGGTTCCTGAAATTAGAAGTGAAATTTTTAATGAGGAAGATCCACAAGTGGCAGTTGACAAATTGGTCGAAAAACTATTAGAGGCAAAGATAATTGCCAGATGAGGTGTGAGTAAATGTCAGTAACTATTGATAAAGATAATTGTATTGGTTGTGAGACTTGTTTAAGCATTTGTCCGGTAGGCGCACTGTATATGGCTGATGGTAAGGCAGATGTTAAAGCAGATGATTGTATTAATTGTGGAGCATGTATTAGTGAATGTCCCGTAAGCGTTATTAGCCTTGGGGATGGAGCAGCATCTGATACCGATAAAGCGGGCGTGTTAGGCATGGCTACAGGCAAAGAAAAAGATTTATGGGTTTTTGTAGAAACAGAAAATGGTGAGCCGCTAACAGTTGTTTATGAACTATTAGCAGAAACTGCTATTTTGGCAAAAAAATCAGGCCAACGTTGTGCTGCGGTTCTTTTGACAAAAGAAGCTGACGCTATTCCGCAAAAATTAATTGCCGCGGGGGCCGATGTAGTATATGTGGTAACAGGCGAGGAATATGCACAATACAATACAGATGCTTATACCAATGCTTTTTGTGAATTAATAAAAGAATATCAACCAAGTTCTATATTAGTAGGTGCTACTGCCGATGGCAGGGATTTAGCGCCGCGTATTGCCGCAAGAATGAATACCGGATTATGTGCAGATTGTACAGCTTTGGACATTGAGGGGAAAATAGTGCATTGGACCCGTCCTGCTTTGGGTGGGAATATTTTAGCGACTATTTTGTGCGAAGAACGTTGCCCGCAAATGGGAACAGTTCGTCCTAAAGTATTTAAGGCGGCAGTGCCTGATGCAAATCGCACCGGTGAAGTAATCAATTATGCGGTTAAAAATAAAATAACCGTAAGGACGCAATTAATTAGTAACCAACCTGTAATTGACACAGGAGCCATGAAAATTGATGAGGCGGAAATGATTTGTTCCGGCGGGCGCGGCATGGGTTGTCAAGATAACTTTAAGATGTTAGAAGAATTGGCACATGTTTTAGGCGGCGCAGTTGGTGGTTCACGTGCTGTAGTAGATGAAGGGTGGATTGATCATCCTCATCAAGTTGGACAGTCCGGTAAGACGGTTACACCTAAAATTTATTTTGCTTTTGGTATTTCAGGTTCTGTGCAGCATTTAGCAGGTATGAGTAAATCTGATATCATTGTAGCTATTAATAAAGATGAAAATGCTCCTATTTTTAGAGTTGCTCACTATGGTATAGTAGGCGATGCTTTGGTAATTTTGCCTAAGCTTATTGACAAAATTCGTGCTATAAAGGAGTCATAAATCAGGCGGGGGTAAACAAAGAAATGTGGAAAGTAGTTTACATTGCGCAAAATAAAGAATCCATGAAAAGAGCAAAATTATTGCTGGAACAAAATGGGTTTCTGGTAGAAGTAAAAGAAGTCAATTCCGGAGCTAAGAACAGCACAAGTGAACTTTGTGTGCCTTTTTCTGAAGCGGAAGAAGCTTATGAAATTATTTATAATAATATGACTAATATCTAGAGAGCTGGGCATTTTTGCCCAGCTTTTTAGAATTTTAAGGAGCTGATTGTCATGAAAAAAACTAAGATAATCTGTACTATGGGCCCCACAACAGACAAAGAAGGTTTGCTTTCAGAAATGCTAAAAGCCGGTATGGACATGGCACGTTTTAATTTTTCTCACGGTGATCATAGTGAACAGGCAAAAAGGATTGCTATGGTCCGCCAGGCCGCAAAAAAAGTAGGAAAACCGGTTGCTATTATTGCTGATACTAAAGGACCGGAAATGCGTTTAGGTATTTTCAAAACCGGTAAAGTTGAGTTAACTGATGGCAGCGATTTTTGCTTAACTACCGAAGACATAGAGGGTGATGAAAAGATTTCCTCTGTTAATTATGATGGCTTGCCGGCAGAACTTTCCGTAGGAGATCAAGTGCTGTTAAATGATGGAAAACTTACCTTAGAAGTTATTAAGCTGGAGCCCACTAAAATCCATACGAAAATAATACATGGTGGCGAGATTAGTTCCCGTAAACGTGTGGCAGTGCCCGGCATAAAACTGAAATTACCCTTTATATCTCCTCAGGATGAAGCTGATATTAACTTTGCTATTGACCATGATATGGACTATATCGCAGCTTCTTTCGTGCAAACACAGGAAGACATTATACAAATTCGCAAGTTATTAGAAGCGAAGGGCTCTACTATGGGAATTATTGCCAAGATTGAAAGTAGAGATGGCGTCAATAATATTGACGAGATTTTGCAAGTAGCAGATGGGATTATGGTAGCCAGAGGAGATTTAGGCGTAGAAATTCCCTACGAAGAGGTGCCTTTGGTGCAAAAGGCTATTATTACCAAATGCAATAAAGTCGGTAAACCTGTTATTACAGCTACTCAAATGTTAGAAAGTATGATTAGCAACTACCGTGCTACTCGTGCAGAAGCTAGTGATGTAGCAAATTCTATTTTTGACGGTACCGATGTTATTATGCTTAGCGGTGAGACCGCCTCCGGAGAGTATCCTTTGGAAGCCGTACAGACTATGGCGAAAATAGCAATACGTACGGAAGAAGCTTTAGACTATGTTAAGATTTTCCGAAATAAAGGTATTGGTGCGCAAGTAAATATGACTGATGCTATTAGTCACGCAACTGTACAAGTTGCGCAAGAACTGGAGGCAGATGCTATACTTACCATTACGGAGTCCGGGTATACGGCTCGCATGATTGCTAAATACCGCCCTCAGGCAACTGTTATTGCGGTATCACCGGTTGAGGCCAGTATTAGACGGATGCAAATGTATTGGGGCGTTACGCCTTTGCTAGGTGTCCAAGCACATGGTACCGATGAACTTATCGAATTATCTCTAGGAATAGCTCAAGAGAAAAAAATGCTAATGAAAGGAGATTCGGTTGTGGTTACCGCAGGTATGAATGTAGGAAAAATTGGTAGCACAAACCTAATCAAGGTGATTAATTTGGGAACTAAAGTTGTGCATGGTGTTGGTATTGGTAAAAATGCTGTAACAGGTATAGTTTGTAAGGTTAACGGAGTAGAAGACTTGGTTAAATTCAAACCGGGAGATATAATGCTTGTATCTTCCGTAGAAAATGAAATAGCACCTTATGCCTCCAAAGCATTGGGAATTATTGCTGAAGAAGGGGGTTTTACTTCTTCAGCTGCAATTATTGGTATTAACTGTGGCGTTCCTGTTATTGTAGGGGCCACGGGGGCTATGGAAAAGCTAACTGACGGACAAGAAGTTACCTTGGATGTAAGCAGCGGTAGTATTTACGACGGACGTATTAATATAAAGTAAAATGCATGCATGTGCCATAGCTTTTAAAAGTAAGAACAAAAATACGCCAAAGGTTATTTTCTAACCTTTGGCGTATTTTTGTTCTTAAATTTTTATTGTTTTAACAGTCTTATGGATTCCCACTGCTATAAAATATGAGATAACAACGATTGCTAGGTAAAATATTTGCATAGGGACTAGCGTAAAAGGTACTCCTGTGAATTTAAGCACAGCATAGAGTTGATCCATAATGAAAGGGTGAACCAAATAAATTAAAAATGAACGCTCAGAAAGCTTTTGCAGCCAAGACAATTCCTTATTTTTGTATTTTTCCAGAAGAGCACAAAAGAAAAATAAAGCAGCCACAGTATAGGTGAGACCATATAGGCTAAGTTGTTGCAAGGTGTTAACAATGTCTTCTAAGTCCATGTTCCATTTGTAAAAATGACGATAAAATACGGCGGCATTAACACTGGCACTTAGTAGAAACACACCGGTAATCAAGGTGAAATGGTTACGAATGAGCGAAATAAATGTTTTGTAGTGGAGGGCAATTACTCCACCTAACATAAAAATAAAAAGATAAAAGAAGGGAAAATAATTTAATCTGTATTGAAATAAATTATAAATAAGGTCATTTTGTACTATCCAATCAGGATAACCCCAGAAGTGGGCACTTAATTTGTATAAGTATAGCTGGGCCAGAAACAAGAGGGGAATAGATAATTTTAAATTACACTTTTCCATGAGCAGCATTAACTTGCGCCACAGAGGGAAAAGAATATAAAACCACATGAGAATAACAAGAAAATAAATATGGTAGACAGCGGTACCAAAAAACAGTTTAAATACCAATTCGCCTAAACTCCAGTTTTGTGGATCGTGGTAGGCGAAGCCATAAACGGCAGAATAAAGCAGTGACCAGATAACATAGGGAATACCTATACTGGTTAAACGTTTTTTGATGAATGGCCAATAAGCAAAAGGTTTGTCTAAAGCATAAGTGTAAAAAAGACCATAGCCGGATATGAAGAAAAAAGCCGGTACGCTGTAGCGGCTTAAAACCTCCAAGAGCATAAAAATATGTTCACTGGCAGTGGCCGAATCCATAACGTAGGACCCGGTATGTATTGCTATAACGCCTAGCATGCATATGCCGCGTAAATTGTCAAAAATCACATTGCGTTCTTTCAAAATATCATAGCTCCGGTTTTATTAAGATTTTATGAATCCTAGTACTAAATACTTTTTGAGCATGCCCAGGGGTAACAACGATAGCCGTATCTAAGCCGCGTCCTGTTCCACCAAGAGAAAGTATCTTCGTGTTAAAGGGTACTAATCCTGCATCTAAAGCCATAATTGCACACTCCACGCCGACTTTTGTACCGGCACCTAACATCCGTAGGGTTTGGGCAATTATTTCAACAGGGTACATACCTTTAAAAACGCTGCTGATGCCACGTTCAGCACCTGATAGTACATGCGTAGTAGTTAAAAATTTTACGCCCTTAGAAGTCAATTCTTGACGCAAGTCAGCGGGAAATTCGTTTTCACCGGGAACTTTGTAACCATTAACATGGGTGACGCAAATAATATCTCCGTCAAAACTTTCAACTAAAGCCGGCACAGAATTGCCGGTAATAGACGCGATAACAATATGTTTAATATTATTATCTTTGGCATAATCCACTGCTAATTTAATAACTTCATTAGTCATAAAATCTCCTCCTTGTAGCTTTTGATTAACAAAAGGCTGGTTTTAAGCTATAATAATAAAGTATAACAAACTACGTATATTATACTCTCAGTGAGGATATATTGGAAAGCCCCTAGGAGTATTTTTGGAGGATGAAATATGATAAAAGATTTAATCTTAGTCAATGGGGAAATAATGGAAAGAAGTGAGGCAGTTATTGCCTTTGGCGATAGAGGTCAGCAATTTGGAGATGGTGTATTTGAATTGGTACCGGTTTACAATGGCCGTTGCTTTGCCTTATTGCCACACATGGAGTCGCTCTTTGCTTCTGTTATGAGTATTAAAATCCCCGGAGTTTATACAGTAGAGGAATTGGTAGAGTTTCATGAAAGCTTAATTGCTGCTACAGGTTTAGAAAACGGCGAGATTTATACTCAGGTTACTCGTGGCAATGGTAATGGTGGTTTGGCTTTCCCTGATATGATGATGCCGCAGTTGACCATGTTTGCCGTAGAAAAAGATAGAACTTGTTTGCAAGAGGTACAGGAAAAGGGCGTAAATGTTATAACTGAACCTGACCAGCGCTGGCAACGTTGTGACATTAACTCTTTGAACAGACTTCCGGAAGTTCTTGCCAAGCAAAAAGCCATCGTAGGCAAAGCTTTTGAGACGCTTTTTGTGCGGGATACTAAGATTACCGAAGCTGTAGAAGGAAATCTAATGGTTGTTAAGGATGAGATTATTTGGACACATCCTGCTAATAACCTGATTCATAATACTATTGCCGGCAGGTTGGTAAAAGAACGCTTAGTTCCGGATATGGGAATGCAAGTGTTAGAAAAAGCTTTTACAGTAGATTTTGCCTTGGGAGCTGAAGAAGTATTTTTGGTAGGACCGCACTATGAAGTGGTTCCTGTTACCAAAATTGACCGCAAATTTGTAACGAATAGACAAGTTGGCGATGTGACAAAAAAAATACAAGCCGCTTTCAAAAATTTTATTGTCAAAGAATGTCCTAAGAAATAGGTAAAATATGGAAAATAGAGTGAAAATGTTAGTAAGAGGCGCGCTGCTTTTGTCATTGGCCGTAATAGTGCAGCAATTGCGCCTAATATTGCCGTTACCAACGCTTATTACGACTTTGCTTATTGGTACAGTAGTAAATGCTGCACTTGTCCTAGCGGCACGTTCTACAGGCCTATTTACGGCGGTAGCAATGTGTCTGGCCTTGCCCATTATAGCCTTTTTGCAGGGGCAGCTGCCCCTAGTATTTTTGATTCCCATTGTGTTTATAGGTAACTTTATCTTGGTTATTTTATGTAATAAGTGGTGGGTTAAGCCTATTTTGCTAATTGCACCCATAGCAAAGACCTCGGCAATGTATCTGGGCGCGGTAGTGCTATTTAATATTTTTGCTGTAAATACACCCATGGCGAAATTTATCTTAATTGCTATGAGCTGGCCACAGTTACTAACCGCTTTTTTTGGAATTTTATTGGCCAGATTTTTGGAAAAAAGATTATCACTATAAAATGTCTAAAGATAGCTGAAATATCTTGACAATATAACCTATGAATGGTATCATATCTATTGTTCGCACGAACAATTCCCATCATGCCGAAGTGGCGGAATTGGCAGACGCACTTGACTCAAAATCAAGCGCCTACAAGCGTGCCGGTTCGAGTCCGGCCTTCGGCACCACAAAGTCTAGAGCACCCTTTCGGGTGCTCTTATTTTTTTGCGAAAAAAGTCTATTTCGATTGAAGACCAAAGCTTGAGGCATAGTTAGCATTTTATATTTAAAGCAGCAAAATATTGTTCCTGGCATAGAAAATGAGGATTGCCTATAAAGACAATCCTCACGAATGAATTCTTTATTATTGAGTTACTTCAACATTTGCCGGCAAACAAATAAAAACCAAGAAAGGTCTTATTCGCAAAGCACTTTTGTTGCTAGGAGAGTGACTGCCGATTAAAGCGGCGCTTATCATTTGCCACAACTTTCTCTGGGAATAAATTTAATTTTATTTTTTACTGCCCGCAAAGGAGCGTACGGGTTTTTAATTCTTTCTAAAAGTAAGGATATACATTTTCCTGCCATTTCTTCCATGGGAATAAGCACAGTGGCAATACTTGGCCAAGCGTATTCGTCCAGCTGAATATCACCATTACCTACAGAGATAATTTCCATATCTTCAGGAACTTTCACATTATTTTGGTGCAGGCAACGCAGGGCACCGATTGCTACCATGTCAGAAGCGCAGAACAAACAATCAGGACGAGTTTTGGCTTTAAGTAATTTTTTCATGCCATCATAGCCGGATTGACAATTGTTATTATTAGTAAATTGATTGCTGACGCTAATACCAAGTTTTTCCCAGGCTGCAATAAAACCGTCACAACGCAGCTTCATACCCATAAAGGCAATAGGGGCATTAAGGATGGCAGGATGTTTTTTCCCGTGTTTGACAAAAACTCCAGCTGCCAATCTACCCAATTTTTCATTTTCAATATACACGTGATCGTATAACGGACTACGCCGATTATAAAGCACCAGAGGGATGGAAAGCTTATTGCTATTTAAAAAGGCCATGTCTTTATTATCAGCATTGCAAATAATGGCTGCATGATAATAACTTTGTTTGTTTAATCTGGTATCATTTTCTAACTCACCGGGATTATAAGGAACAACAATGAGTTTAACGGTTTCACCTAGTTCAGCTAGGCGGTTGTTTAATCCGGCCATAAAACGTATCATCATGGAAGCACGGAAGTCCTGAGCCCAGTAAAAAGCAATTGTGATGGCACCGGTATTGGATTGATCACGGAGTGAACGGGCTTCTATGTTTGGTTGGTAATTAAGTTTGGCAGCAGCTTCCCTGATCTTTCTGCAAGTATCAGGAGGAATACTACGTTCTTTTGCTGCCCCTCTAAGGACAATAGACACTGTACTTGTTGAAAAACCGGCAAGCTCGGATATTTGTTTAATAGTGGTCAAGAAAAACACTCCTTTCTGACCTCAAAAACCATATTCTTATTAATTTAACGAAACATTAACATTTAAATATAAAAAAACGGGGAAAAATTACGTAATGTAACAGTATCCTCGTTTTTATATGATACCTTGTTTGCTAAAATTTGTCCATACTTTTTTGCTTATTTATGTTTCATTAGTTTTCTGTTTTTGCCTGTTCTGCCATTGTTTTGGGTATCCATTGGCAGAAAGCAGGAGTGACTTTTTAACAGTCGTTTTAGCAGTTACGGATAACATAAAATTATTATATTAATTATATTTGAAAATGCAAAAATAGCGTAATAAAACCACAATGTGGTGGTCTATTCCATTAATATTGACAAAATTTTCAGGCATAGTATAATGTTATAGTAGAACGTGGTACTAGACAAAACCAAGCAAGAAAAATCTTAGGAAAGAAGGAAAAAAGCATGAAAACAATCAGAATTGGTGGTGGACAGGGTTTCTGGGGTGATTTAAATGATGCCCCCATAGTGATGGCAAAACAGGACAAGGTTGATTATATTGCCTGTGACTATTTGGCCGAACTTACTCTATCTATTATGCGCAGACAACAGGAGAGGAGACCTGAAGCCGGCTACGCAAGAGATTTTATCACAGTTATCAAACAAATCCTTCCTGATTTGAAAGAAAAGGGGACAAAGGTTATTACCAATGCCGGCGGCATGAATGTTAAACAAGCGGTAGCGCTTGTAAAACAAGCCATAAAAGAAAGTGGCTTGAACTTTAAAATCGGTTATGTATTGGGCGATGATGTAAGAGAGATTCTTCCTAAGCTTCGTGAACAAGGTATTACTATGCAGCATATGGATACGGGTGAAGACATTGACCGCATACTTCCTAATATGGTTAATGCTAATGTTTATTTTGGTGTAGAACCTATTTTGGAGTGCTTGGAAGGTGGCGCTGATATTATTATTTTAGGCCGCTCTACGGATACCGCTATGTTCGAGGCTCCTCTTATTCATGAATTCGGTTGGAAAGCTGATGATTGGGATGCCAGAGCTACCGGTATTTTGGCAGGACATCTGTGCGAATGTGGTGCTCAAGCTACCGGTGGTAACTACGACTATGATTGGCGTAATGTACCTCGCCCGGAATTTCTAGGTTATCCTATTGCTGAAGTTAGCAAACCGGGGGAACTTATTATGACTAAAACTAAAAATACCGGTGGGCTGGTAACGACACAATCTATTAAAGAACAGTTAATGTATGAAATTCACGATCCTGCTTCCTATATTACTCCTGATGTTGTAGCAGATTTTAGTAAAATTACTCTTGAAGGTATTGAAAAAGACCATGTGTTGGTAAAAGGTGTGACAGGTCATCCGCGTCCTGATAGCTTAAAAATGTGCGTAGGATATTTGGAAGGATATCGCAGTGTGGCATATCTCCCTTACAGTTGGCCGGATGCCTTGGAGAAAGCTAAGATGGCTGCGGACATTCTTGATAAGAGGATGGCTATGAAGAACTTGAAGGCCATTAGGACTCATATTGATTATTTAGGACTCAACTCTTTGCATGGGCCTTTAGCAGCGGAAATGCATGAAGAGTTGAATGAGGTTTGCCTGCGCTATGCCATTATGACGGAAACTAAGGCAGAAGCATTAAAGCTTACACCGGAAATTGCACCGGTAAGTAATTTGAATGGACCGGCGCAAGGCTGTTTCTTTGGAGGACGCATCAAACCAAGTGAAGTGTTTGCTTTATGGCCAACCTTGATTCCCCGCGATGCTGTAAAGTTTACCGCCTATGTGGAGGATGTTAAATAAGAAACGGAAAATTTGGCTAAGGCCTAATAACAGGAGGAAAATAAAATGAAAGTACAACTAAGAAAAATTGCTCACGGCCGTTGTGGAGATAAAAGCGATACTTCTAATATTTGTATTTACGCACGTGAACCAAAATATTACAAGGTAATGGAAGAACAATTGACTACTGAAGCCGTAAGAAGACATTTTGAAGATATTGTGTATGGAGACGTAATTCGTTATGACCTGCCTCAATTAGATGGTTTTAACTTCGTAATGCATCACGCGTTAGATGGCGGTGCTACCCGTTCCTTGCGCCTTGACTCTCTTGGTAAATGCTTAGAAGCTGCCCTTTTAAGATTTGAAGTTGAAATTCCTGATGAGGAGTGAGAAGATTATGACAAAACCTTTGGAAGGTATTAGAATTCTGGACTTGACTAGAGTTCTGTCAGGGCCTTATTGTACAATGCTGCTTGCTGATATGGGGGCAGAGGTCATTAAGATTGAGACTCCTGTACATGGGGACGATAGTCGTGCTTACCCACCGTTTTTAAATGGCATCAGTGCTTATTATGCTAATTTAAACCGTAATAAAAAGAGCATGGTTTTAAATTTGCGTGACAAGAAAGCCCAGAATATTTTGTTGGAAATGGTTAAGAATGCTGATGTTTTCGTAGAAAACTTTAAACCAGGCACTATCGATAAGATGGGTTTTGGCTATGATGAGTTGAAAAAAATAAATCCAAAAATTATCATGGCTTCTATTTCAGGATTTGGTCAAACAGGTCCTGACCGTATGTTGCCAGGTTATGATGTTATTGCTCAAGCGGTGAGCGGGATGATGAGCGTAACAGGTTGGCCCGATTCTGCTCCTACTAGAACAGGTACGGCTATCGGTGATGTTTTGGGTGGTTTAAACTGCTGCATTGGTATTTTGGCAGCTTTGCACGGTAGGGAGAAGAGTGGTCATGGTGAACGGATTGATATTGGGCTGGTTGACTGTTCTGTTAGTGCAATGGAAACTATCAATGAGATCTATATGGTAGAAGGCCGCGTACCACAACGTGCCGGTAATCGCTATGAATTTATTTATCCTTACGATTCTTTTGAAGTATCAGATGGTTGGATAGTTATTGGAGTAGGTAACGATAATTTGTGGGAGCATTTCTGTAAAGCTACGGAACATCCGGATTGGTTTGCGGATGAACGCTTTAAGCTCAACAGGGACAGAGTGAAAAATAACAAAGTTTTAAATGAATTAGTTACGGGATGGACTAAGACACGTAAGGGCAAAGATGTTATTAAATTCTTTAGGGCCAATAATATACCCTGTGCACCTATCAATACCATTCCTGATGTAGTTAATGACGAGCATATTGCTAAAGCGCGTGAAATGATTGTGGAAATCGACCATCCTATGGAAGGAAAGATGAAGATTACCGGTAATCCTATTAAATTTACTGAGGCTGAACATGTTACTTATACAAAAGCACCTACGCTAGGCAAGGATACCAAGGAGATTTTAGAGCAACAATTACATATGAGTGCTGATGATATAAGCTATTTTATGAAAGAAGTAGAAAAGAAATAACAGGGCTGTTTTAAAAGCTCATTGATGTGGGACAATCTATTATTTGAAGTTACTTTGAATAGGAGGATGTTGTATGTTAGCAATCGTTGGCTTGATAACAATTGTGGCAGTTCTGGCTTTGATCATGAGTAAAAAAATGTCTACCATGGCAGCTTTGATTACGGTTCCTGTTATTGCCTGTCTGGTTATTGGCAAGGGTGGACAACTAGGCAAGTTTATGAGCAGCGGCATTTCCAGTGTTGCTGCTACCGGCGCTATGTTTATTTTTGCAGTTTTGTTCTTTACTATCATGGGTGATGTGGGAGCTTTTGAAAGAATCGTTAATAAGATTATTAAAATTATGGGTGCAGATCCTGTGAAGGTCTGCATCGGGACTTTTATTATTACTATTTTGACTCATTTGGATGGTTCAGGAGCTACAACTTTTTTGATCACAGTTCCTGCTATGCTGCCTATTTATCAAAAAATGAAAATGGATAATAGAATACTGGCTACAATAGTAGCTTTAGCAGCAGGCACAATGAACATGGTACCTTGGGGTGGCCCTACTATTAGGGCGGCTACAGCTTTAGAAGTTCCTCTTATGGAGTTATACGCTCCAATGGTTATTCCCCAAATTTGTGGTTTACTTGCCGGTCTTGCCATTTGTGTTATGTTTGGATTAAAGGAAAAGAAAAGACTGGGTGTCACCCTACAGGCAGTAAACATTGAAATTCAGGCATTGTCGCCTGAAGAAGCTGTACTGCGTAGGCCACAATATTTTTGGTTTAATCTGCTTTTGATTATTGTAACTGTAGCAGCTTTGGTTTCCGGTATTTTGCCACCGGCTGGTTGTTTCATGATTGCTTTGGTTTTGGCCCTTCTAGTGAATTATCCCAGTATTAAAATGCAGAGCGAAAGAGTTGACGCTCACGCCAAAAGTGCTTTGATGATGGCTAGCGTGCTTTTTGCGGCTGGTATTTTTACCGGTATCATGAAAGGGTCTGGTTTGTTAAAGGCTATGGCCCAAGGTTTGGTTGTTATTATTCCGAACTCTTTAGCACCACATTTTGCTGGCTTGGTTGGTGTTTTATCCATGCCTCTTAGCTTGCTGTTTGATCCTGATAGCTTCTATTTTGCCGTATTGCCTGTTTTGTCTCAGGCGGCTGAAGGCGTTGGCCTACAAGCTGTTGACATGGCCAGAGCGGCTATTTGTGGTCAAATGACTCTTGGTTTCCCACTGTCGCCTTTAACCCCTGCCACTTTCCTCTTGGTAGGTTTGGCTGGAATTGATTTAGGCGAACATCAGAAACATACATTTATTTGGGCTTGGATAGTATCTTTAGTGATTTTATTCGTTGCCGCTTTAATGGGAAGAATTCCGCTATAATTCAAAAAAATTCTAGCAGCTGGAGACAGGGCATAATCTTTCCTGTATCCGGCTGCTTTATTCATGAAATTATTTTTATGTTATCAATGCCTTGTTACATTATGTGTACATGAAAAGATTCAAGGAGGCCAGGGCTAAATTATTAGTGGAAGGTATTCTTGCCAGAGGTGGTGGCTGTATGGAGGGCAATCACTTTAATGAACATGGAATTAAAACCATTGATGTTATGGCTCCAAAAAGTAAATAGAGGCAAACAATAAAAACGCTCACGCAGCTGCCGTGGGCGTTTTCTATTGGCTGTATTAGTGTTATAATGAGCCATATAGGAACTTTTAATAAATATTAGGCACAAAAGAGATTGGAGCGATAGCATGAAGGCAGCAGTTTTATTAAGTGGAGGAATAGATAGTACAACTTGTCTAGCATTGGCTATAAAAAAATTTGGGACAGACAACGTTATAGCCTTAAACATGCATTATGGGCAAAAACATGAGAAAGAATGCCTTTGCGCGCAAAAAATAGCGGGTTATTATAAGGTGAAATACTATGAACACGATATTTCCAGCGCTTTTAAGTATAGTAATTGTTCATTATTAGCAACAAGTGACAAAGAAATTAAACATGAAAGCTATGCTCAGCAGCTAGAAGAGTTAGGTGGAGAAGGGACTGTGGAAACCTATGTTCCCTTTAGAAATGGTGTTATGCTTTCCATTGCTAGCGCTATAGCTCTTTCTTTAGGAGCAGGAGAGGTATACTATGGAGCACATGCAGATGACAGGGCAGGTAGAGCATATCCTGACTGTACAGTGGAATTTTTTGCCAGCATGAGCGAGGCCGTGATGCAAGGTACCGGTGGCTTGTGTGTACTTAAGGCACCATTGCTATATATGAATAAGGCTGAAGTTGTTAAAACCGGTCTGGAGCTTAATGCGCCATACAAATATACTTGGAGCTGTTACGAGGGTGGAGAAACGCCCTGTGGTAATTGCGGCACTTGTATTGATCGTGCAAATGCTTTTAAAGCAAATGGAGTAAAAGATCCGGCTTTATAAGTAAAAAACAAGACACGCCAAGATTAGAACAGTGCTTAATCTTGGCGTGTTTTAACTTAAAATGGTTTATTGTAACTTCAATAAGGCAATTATCTTAAGGAGTCTATGATTTTTATCCAGCTTTCTTTATCCTTGCTGCCAACTATAGTAGTTCCCACGATTTCACCTTGTTTGTTAACAAAAGTGGTTGTAGGTATTGCCATAACCATTCGCAATTGGTTGCTAAGCATTCCATAGGAAGGGACAAGATTCACATATTTCGCATTGGCATTAGCTAAAATCTTATTGGCGGCTGCTATTGGTTCTTGTTGAACATTACCGTTATTGTCGGTAGCGTCAATGACAATACCTAAGATTTGTACGCCCTTGTCTGCATATTCTTGGGAAAGTTCTGCTAAAATGGGCATCTCTCTAATGCAGGGACCACAGAAGGTTCCCCAAATGTTAACCATGGTTAAATCGGCTTTGCTAAATATGTCTTGTGATACCATGTTTCCATTCATATCCGAGGCATTAAAATTTCCAAAAGAAGCGGCAGAAACCACACTAGTACTGCAAAGTAAAAATATGGAGAAAATAAAAACAATAAATTTCTTTTTCAAATTAATCACCCTTTCATATGTACTATTTCAACTCTAGCACATAACGAAAAAGAAGGGAAGTATAAACTTTTGTAGAATAGAAAATAAGATAGAGAAAACAGGAGATGTTAATATGTGGAAAAAATTATTATTAATTTGCTGTTTTATGGTTGTGGCAATGAGTCCTGTCTCAGCAGAAAATTCTCGTGTTTTGAATACCAATGGTACTATAGTTACAGCGGGAGAAAATAAATTAGTTGTGCAAGGAACAGGAAATATTAGCAATGTGGAGCTCACTTTGCTTGGTAAGGTATATTTTGTAGACAATGCAACCATGCAAAAAGTAGATAGCAGTAAGATAAAAGTTGGTGAGTACGCATATGCTTTTTATGGAGCCGACATGACTAAAAGCATTCCTCCCCAGGCAAAGGCAATTTTGCTAGTTCTGGGTCAGGGAGATTCAAGTTTAGAGTATATGAGAGTCTCAAAAATCGAAGATAATGGTGATTTCGTAAAGGTTTATTATGACAATAAGAGCATGAATATTAGTGAAAAAGCAATGAAAAATTACAAAAGTATTCGTCCCGGGGATGAAGTTTTGGGGTGGTATAATTTGACTACAGGTTCTTTCCCGACAGCTTTCAACGCTTCATATGCCATATTGTTAAATAGAGATATTGCTGAAACTGTTGTCGTTACTGACATGTCTGGTACAATTTTGGTGAACAATAAAGAACTAGTGAAAAACCAGCCTACTAAGATCTACAATATTAACGGCGTGGTCTATTTACCGTTGCGTGGTATAACAGATGCCTTGGGGTATAAATTGACTTGGAATGCTTTCACTAAAAGTATTGATTTGCAAAAGGAGTCAACAAAAGTAACCCTGCAAATAGGTAATAAGGGTTATTGGAAAAATACAGAACGCATAGTGTTAGAAAATGTACCAAGGATTGTAGATGGAAAAACATTTGTACCACTAGAATTTTTCAATAATGTCATGGATGAAAAAGTAAATATTAAAGAGTAAATTGTATATTTCGGATTTTAATAGGCAGAAGACTATTGGCGTAATAGATGATAAGGGCGAAAATGCAAAATAAGGGGAGTAGAATATGAAAATTTTTATGGATACAGCTGACGTGGCAGAGATTAAAGAATTTGCGGATTTAGGAATTGTTTATGGCGTAACGACTAATCCTAGTTTGATTGCTAAAACCGGACGTACCCAGGCTGAGGTTATTCCGGAAATAGCTAAATTAGTGGAAGGACCTGTTAGTGCCGAAGTCATTAGTGTAGAATGTTCTGGCATGGTCGCTGAAGCTAGAGAACTATCTAAAATATCTTCAAATGTTGTTGTAAAGATACCATGTATCGCGGAGGGACTAAAGGCTGTAAAGATTCTACGTGCAGAGGGTATCCGTACTAATGTTACTCTGGTGTTTAGCCTTTCACAGGCTTTGTTAGCTGCTAGAGCCGGTGCAGACTACGTTAGCCCTTTTATTGGCAGGTTAGACGATATTGGGGAAAATGGTGTAAAATTGGTAGGAGATATGGTCAAGGTATTCAGACAGTATTCTTTGCCTACGGAAATAATTGCTGCCAGTATACGCGGTATTGATCATGTCAATGATGTGATGCTTGCCGGTGCCGACATTGCTACTATTCCAACTAAAGTGCTTAGACAAATGTTTTTGCATCAATTAACTGATGCGGGACTTAAAAAGTTTTTAGAGGATTATGCCGCTAGCCAAAAATAAAAAAGCGACTCCACAAATATGTGGAGTCATTTTTCTTTAAAATGGCTTATATACAAGTGTCTGAGCCATTGCTAATAAAGCAACCTACATTACATGTTTTTTGACAGAGCTTGCAAATGTTGTTAGAATAGTAAAGATGTGAAAAAGGAGAGTAGATGTTTTGAAAAAAAATTTTAAAGGAATTTTCAGCGCAGTTTTGTTGGCGAGTTGTTTTTTGCCAAACCTAGCTTTTGGGTCTGACAGTTTTGGCAGCGGACAAAAACAAATTCCTGTGTATAAAGAACCCAAGGTAAGTATTACGGAAGATGGTCCGGTATTATTGTTTTCGGACAGTCCAGAAATGGTAAAAAGTTGTGGGATTATGTATCGCGACACAGTAAATGGCAAGGTGCGTATCTTTTTTCACCATGTCAACGATACAAATAGCAATAAACGCTTGGCAATAGTTCTACGAAATAGGGGAATTCATGCAGTTGAAGTTACTGTAGGACGCAAAGGTGTATCTAACCCCAATCTTAATTGGTTAGATGCGGGGAAAAAAGCTCAGGAAGATTATTTTAACAGTGGCAGAAAAGAAAAATTTATTATCGGATTAGGAGTAAAACATGAGTTCCTTACTGACGAAAAAGGCGTAGAATTCAAGCCCCAAGAGATAATTACAGGTATAGTTGATTTTCAATTCAACCATCCTGTGGAGATTTCCTTCATGATGATTCCGGTGGGTACAAACTTTGACTCAGCTGTGGATGCTTATGATGTATTATCTCCTGATAAGGGAAAATATGTACTTAGGGGCACATTCCAAAATGCTGATGCGCATATAAAGCTTGTAGATGCTTTTGATAGCATGGGAAAAGATGTATGGGGAATTACATTAGCAGATAATAAACATAATCCATATGTTAGAGGAATTGATGCTACCACAGGTAGGCCGGTAGTTAATTACGGTAACTATGGCGTGGTTTATGATTTATCCTATAGGACAAAAGGTTCGGGAGCAGCTATTTTTAGGTTTAATCCTTGGGGAGGAACCTTCGCTGGTTCGTGTCTTTTTCAGATTGGAGATCACGCAACTAATGTAAATTTACCAAGTGGTCGTTTATATTTTGGTAACAAAGTACCTACAGAAAGCATGGTTTTTGGCAAAGTTAGTGGTAAGGCAGAAGGAAAGATAGTATTTTCACCACCTGGAGCATCCAATCTTCCTATAAGAATATTTATGGAACCAGGTAAAAAAATCTAAAATAAAAGATAAAAGCTCCGAAGCATGAATAAGTATGCCTCGGAGCTTTTGTCGAAAAAACATTTGAATTCTTATTAGTAATTATTTCGCCATACGGCTAATAATATGTTATAATAAAAGTCAGATAGTAGTAGATTTTGCTATATACTACTTGACGAAATAAAAATATGATGTATAATTCTAACTAAGAATAATTATCCGAAAGAGGCGAAAGCAATGGGAAAAAGAAACACAATTCAACGCCAATTGGTTATAGCTGCTGTGCGCACATTGGAAAATCATCCTACTGCCGAGGAAGTTTATAATTGCATTGTAACTGAATATCCGGATATCAGTAAGGGAACTGTATACCGTAATTTAAATTCTTTAGTAGAAACTGGCTTGCTCAATAAAGTAGCGGTTCCTAGTGGAGCTGATCGCTTTGACCACATTTTAACAAGACATTATCATATAGAGTGTACGGATTGTGGGGCTTTTTCTGATGTTGACACTGAATATCTAGAGGATATAGATCTCAAGATTGCAAAGGCAACAAATTACAAAATGGACAATCATGATATTGTTTTTAGGGGTTTGTGTCCAAAATGCCAAGCTAAACTTCAAAAGCAAGGCCATTAATACAGCTAGGAACTGTCAATTTGACGGTTTTATAAATTTATTATTTGGAGGAGATACAACATGACAAATTTAAAAGGTAGTAAAACAGAAGCGAATCTTCAAACTGCATTTGCCGGTGAATCACAGGCAAGGAACAAGTATACTTATTATGCAAGCAAAGCTAAAAAAGAAGGTTATGTACAAATTTCCAATATTTTTCTTGAAACTGCTGGTAATGAGAAAGAGCATGCTGAACTTTGGTTCAAGGCTTTGCATGGCGATGCAATTCCTGATACCATTGCAAATTTGAAAGATGCTGCAGCCGGTGAGCACTACGAGTGGACCGATATGTACGCAGGATTTTCTAAAACTGCTAAAGAAGAAGGTTTCACAAGATTGTCGGCATTATTTGCTGCTGTTGCTAAAATCGAGAAAACTCATGAAGATAGATATCTTAAATTACTGGCTAATGTTGAGGGCGATGCTTGCTTTAAGCGCCCAGAAAAACAAGTTTGGGTTTGCTCCAATTGTGGACATATAGTTTTTGCTGAAGCAGCACCGGAAAAATGCCCTGTTTGTGACCATGCTAAAGCTTATTTCCAAATTAAAGCTGAGAACTTCTAATTATAAAATAGTTGATTTACATAAAATCAAATCAAAGGTGTGCATCTTCGGATGCTCACCTTTTTTATTTACTAAATGAACAACAATATTTGCAATAGAAAAGAATATAGAGTATTATTATGAATATCAGCTTTACGATAACGAAGGGAAGGTTGCTGAAAAGACAATGAATAGTCATAGCAAAGGGTTCACTTTAATTGAGCTTGTCATAGTTATTGCCATCTTAGGTATTTTGGCTAGTATGGCTATGGCACTTTTTGGCGAAACTCTTGCTGATACACAAAAGAAAGCCTGCATTGCTAATCGGATGACTATACTTCGGCAATATACTATGGCTGAGGCAAGAGGAGATGCTGAAGCATCTTCTTTGGAAAATTATGTGAAGTGGTACTTGGCAACATACTATAATGGGGCAACAACTCTATGCCCGTCGGGAGGCACATATACGTGCACCCAAGATCCTTTAGACATTATATGTTCAGAACATGGTTCTCTTATAGACAAAAAGCAAAACAGTAAAAATTAAATTTTTTAAAAGGTGCGAGGTAATCGCACCTTTTCTTTTTTTATTAGAAAAATTAAGTTATAATAAAAGGCAGAACACAGAAAAAATATAGGAGTGTACAATGACAAAAGAACTTTCAGCAAAACAGATAATAGATTTGACGGTAACAAGCTTGGGAAGCAGCGGCGAAGGCGTTGGTAAGGTAGATGGCTTTGCTGTCTTTGCTGTGGGAGCATTACCGGGGGAAGATGTACGCGTAAAACTTAACCAAGTAAAGAAAAGCTATGCAACTGGGCAAGTTATTAAAGTTGTCACCACCAGCAAAGAAAGAGTGACACCGGTTTGTCCCGTGTACAAAGAATGTGGCGGTTGTCAATTGCAGCACCTAAGTTATGAGGGGCAGCTAAAAGCCAAGCAACAACAAGTGGTAGATGCTTTAGAACGCATTGGACATTTCCATGATATAAAAGTATTGCCTACTATTTATGATGAAATACCATGGCATTATCGTAACAAAATGCAAGTACCGGTAGCGATGGAAGGCAAAAAAATAGAAATAGGCTGCTTTGCTCAAGCTACCCATAAAATTATAGACGTAGAAGAATGTTTTATCCAAAACGAAAAGAATAATGTCATTGCCGCTGTCGTACGTAAATGGATGAAAGAATTTAAAATACCGGGATATATGGAAGATAAACAGCGTGGCATAGTTCGTCATATTATGGGACGAGTGGGAGTGCGCACCGGTGAAGTCATGGTAGTATTAGTTACTGCTACGCCTACAGTTCCCCATGCAAAAGACTTAGTATATATGCTGCAAAAAGAAGTGCCTGGGTTTAAAACTCTAGTACAGAATATAAATACCCGCCATACCAACGTTATATTGGGTGAGAAAAACAAAACAATTTTTGGCCCGGGATCTATTAAAGATAAACTCGGAGATTTAAGTTTTAATATTTCCGCGCAATCTTTCTTTCAAGTAAACAGTGAGCAAGCACAAAAGCTCTATGATACAGCCCTGGAATACGCTAAACTTACAGGCAAGGAAACAGTTGTAGACGTTTACTGCGGGACAGGGACTATTACTCTTTTTCTGGCCCAAAAAGCCAAAAATGTTTTTGGTATCGAAATCGTCCCTTCTGCTATTAGAGACGCTAAAATTAATGCCAAGGAAAACAAAATCGCTAATGCCAATTTTATCCTTGGTGACGCTGCCAAAGAACTACCTAATTTGCTTGGGGCAGGCGTTAAACCAGACGTTATCGTCCTAGACCCACCTAGAGCAGGCTGCGAAGTAAGAGTACTGGAAGCAATAGCCAGTGTTAAACCAAAACGTATCGTCTACGTCTCTTGCAATCCCGCTACCTTGGCTAGAGATTTGGTTGTTCTTACCAAAGCCAAATATAAAATAATTAAAGTACAGCCGGTGGATATGTTTCCGCAGACCAGCCACGTCGAGACGGTAGTATTGATGTCAAGAATTTAGAATGCTGTCCTTGGGACGTGGCTCCTAGTGCGGTTCTGTGATTTTGACGAAAAATTTATTTTGCGATAATTTGCTCATGAACAGGTGCAAGGTAACATATCCACTAGAAAAATGCCAAAAAAGTCGCACAGTAGAGTTGCCACGATAGATAACAGTGTTTTGGAGTTGCCGAGATAGATGTGGAAAGCTTTTAAAGGTTGAATAATCTGATTGGTTTGATAACAGTAAATAGGTAGTATTTATTTAGGAGGTGGCTATAGAATGGGCATTGACCAAAAAGCATCTTTAAGTATTATGGATTATATTTTGGAAAATATACAAGACGATGGAATGTTAGCATCTGAATTTTGTGTAAATATCGAGTATGAAAAAAATAGAGCTAAATCAGAAATTAAATTTGTTGATGGATTTTCAGATGGGGGCATGATGTATCATTGTGCTACTAATGAGCAAGATGCAAAACCTCTGTTTGAAGTATTACATCTTATATCTAATAAAAAATTTGAGGAAGCGCAAAATCTTTTAGATGTTTATTTTTGTGATATGCAATCTGTAGATACTCTTTCAATTATAGATGATGTACAAAAGTGGATATATGATAATAGTAAAGAACTTAATGCTAGTAATATAGCGAATTTTTCTTTCCATATGCTTTCTCTATCCAGGAACATCGAAGCAATAAAGTTTTCCTTATCGCTTTTAGAGCTTTTTGATTTAAGTGATATGGAAGAATGTCGTATTGCTATTAAAAATTTGGCTCTTTGTAATGAGTTTACGCTATTCTGTATTTTTGCTATTAATTCATGGCCAGATAAGAATGAATTAATATTTGAAATGGCTCAAAAAGTAAGAGGCTGGGGAAGAGTTTTTGCTATTGCACGCCTTGAACCGGAAACAGAAGCAATAAAAAAATGGCTTCTGGATGAGGGGCAAAATAACGAGATTTTAGATGAATATTCTGCTTTAGAAATTGCAAATAAAATTAATATTGCAGAATTAGTAAAAGATAAAAACATTACTAATAAAACATATAAAAATTTAGGCAAGCTTATATCTAATCTTCTTACTGAAGGTCCAGTTGCTGGTATATCTGCATTGGATAATAAAGATGATGTGATTGAGCAGTATCTGCTAAGAGCAGCAGAACAAAAAAACGATATCCGTGATTACGAAATAATTTATAACATTCTTGAATATATACATGGACTGAATGATAACCCGAAGCAATATCATTTAAAACAGTTATGTGGTGCTTTATTGGTGACGGTACAGTGCAAGAAAACAATTGAAAAGGCTTTGGAGGAAGGAGACGGATTTTATTTAGCAAAAAACATGCAAATGAACTATTATGAAGCGGCTCTTAAATGCATAAAAAAGGACCCATTAAAACATATAAATTTACTGGAACTAGTTTTAAACGATGATACAGATAATAATAATAAAGTTATAGATTTATATACTCAGATACTGCCCTTGGATAAGATTGCGACAGGACCAGAAGATATAATTGGTTTCGGACATGAGTTAAGTACAGATATTTTGAATTTAAGTTCAATATTATCACAATTGTTTGACAGACCAGGGCTAGGTGAAAAATTACTTATATGTGCTTTAAATTCTTTAAGTACTCAAAATAGAAATAGTGCTTTGAATGTAATAGAAAATTGGCGAGATAAAAAGCTGGAGATATCAGTAGAAGTGAAATCAGCCTTACAAAAATTAAAAAAAGTAGAGGTTAATGAAAAACTAAAAGAAAGATTGCGTAATTTCTGATAGTATTAGTTTTACCGTCTATTGGTTTTTATCTTTAAATTTTATTTTCACGTAGGCAGATATATAGCTAGCCTTAGAGGACATCATCAATTCCTCCAAGGCTAGCTTCTTTTATCCCTTAATATTTACTTTTACGCCGGATTTGAATTCTACCTCGAAGTAGTCATCAAAGACCATAATCTTTTCTATGAGCCTACGGACAAGAGCTTCATCGAACTCAGACACTTCTACTTTTTGTTCTTTGATGAAATCCTGCAGGTCGTTGATGCGCTTTATTTGCTCGTCTCTGGTGACACCAGCCATAGTAGATGCGTTGCGTAGTTCGCGAAGACGAAATATCTCGTCTGCTATTTTGTTATAGTCCTCTTTGCCGGTAGCCTTTTTGATGAGTTCTTTTTGCAAGGCTTCTAATTTCACATCTATTGCTTCGGTGGAGGCACTGTCGGATAGCTTCACTGCATCAGCAATGTTCTTTTGTAAGGTAGCTATAAAGGGCTCAGGATTAGTGCAGGTATTATTTATGGCTTTTAGCACCACATCCATAAGCGTAAGCTCATTTACGGTTCTTGCCACGCAAGGCTCTATTGCACTGGTAGGTTCTAGGCGACTAAGGCAGCGCCAGACAATGGATTTGCAGCCTCTGTTGTTCCAGTGGATACGCCTAAATATTTCTCCGCAATTACCGCAATATACTATGTTAGCAAAGACGTGGTTAGAACTAAAGTTTCTCTTTTTACCATTAGAACTGGTATGAACAACTCGTCTTTTTACTAGCTCTTTTTGGACAAGTAAATAATATTTTTTTGGAATAATGGCAGGGTGGTTATCCTCAACATAGTATTGAGGCACTATGCCATTATTTTTTATGCGCTTTTTGGTGAGAAAATCTATGGTGTAGGTTTTTTGGAGTAGAGCATCGCCCATATATTTTTCGTTACGGAGTATTTTGTTAATACTGCTGGTATGCCATTTTGTTTTATGGCCACCAGTTTCTAGGCCATCTGCTTCAAGACCCGCAGCAATTTTATCCATGCTATAGCCTTCTAGATATTCTCTATAGATGCGTTTTATGATCTCAGCTTCTTCAGGAACAATAACAAGGTTGCCGTCAGGCCCTTTAGTATAGCCAAGAAAATGATTGCAGTTAATTTTTACCTTGCCTTGTTGGTAGCGATATTGAATTCCAAGCTTTACATTTTGAGAGAGGGACTGACTTTCTTGCTGAGCTAAGGAGGCCATAATGGTTAGCAGGACTTCACCTTTAGAATCTAAGGTGTTAATATTTTCCTTTTCAAAGTAGATGGGAATGTTCTTAGCCTTTAACTGGCGCACATATTTTAAGCAGTCCAAGGTATTTCTTGCAAAGCGGCTAATGGATTTAGTGATGACCATATCCACCTCGCCTTTTTCACAAGCCGTAATTAGCTTATTAAATTCTTCACGCTTTTTTGTGCCGGTGCCGGAAATGCCATCATCAGCATAGACTCCGGCAAGCTGCCATTCGGGGTTATTGTTAATGTGTTCGGTGTAATGAGTGACCTGAGCCTCGTAGCTGGTAGCCTGTTCATCCGTATCTGTAGAGACGCGGCAGTAGGCAGCCACGCGTATTTTAGGAGCTTCTTCTTCTGCATGCTTTTGGGTATATTCTCTTTTGGCCGGGATTAGCATAACCTTTGCCATATTAGTTATCCTCGCTTTCTATAAGACTATATAAATATTCTGCTGCAAAGAAGGCATCCTCGAAGTGTTCCTGAGGAGTCTTAAGAAAAAAGCGGGAGGGGACGGTAAGGTCACGCACCTTTCTTTTGAGATTAATGCGTCCTAGCTTTTTGGCTCTTTTATGTGTTTCTTCCTCCACAGCCCTAAAGACTTCTTTTGAAATTATTTGTGGGTAGAAGGCGTTGCCAAGATATTGCTCCTTTGCTAGGAGACGCCTTGCAGAAGTATGCTTTAGGGGTAGACCAGCTTCCTTAGCGGCATTTGCTAGAGATAGACCCTTTAGATAACCTGCGTAAAGCATCTGTAGCTGTTTTGCTTCTTCTTCTATAATTTCTGCCTTGCCATTTAATATTCTGTAACCATAGGGTATTGTTCTCATACTGTTTTCAACCTTTCTTTTAGATTTAGACCACATTTAAGGTGAAAGATAGCTTCCGTTCTAGAAAGGATGGTTACTTTCTCCACAAAAGTAGTAAAGGTTTCATCACTAAAGCTTTCCTGCATAGAATTAGTTTCTGTAAAGCTAAGGAGTGCTTTAACACCTTGTAGTCTAGTGTTTTCGGTAGTCTTGCTATTGCTTAGGAGTTCTATCTCCTTGCGATAGGTATTTGCCTTTAATAGCAGCTCATTTTGTTCTTTAATGAAAAGCTGCTGACCTATGAAGCCATCAGTCATAAGCTTGGTGAGAGTATCACGTTGCTCAGTATTTTGCAGGAGTTTTACCTGGTACGCGGCTATGGCTTTTTGCACCTTTAGCGTTGGATCAGTTTTAAGCTCTTCTAGAAGAGGCTTTAGAAGGACCTCCCGGCCATAGATAAGCTTATTTATAAGGGTAACAAAAGCTTGCTTTAAAACATCATCTCGGAGATAGAGTAGGGAGCAGGCTTTAGTATCTTCAATATGGGTAGGGCAGCTCCAGGCGATGTAGGGATGCGTGGTAGACGCATGAATTACGCGTTTAAGCTTCTTGCCACAGCTTGCGCAGTAGAGCTTACCTGAAAAAGCGTAGCGCCTAGTATGTAGTTCTGGATTTTTATTAACATTTTTAAGCTTTAGGTTATTTTCTAGGACTTTAGCTACGGCTGTAAAGGTCTCTTTAGAGATAATAGCTTCGTGATGCTCCTCAGCTACGTATTTATCTTTCTGACCATAGTTTAATTGTCTTTTACCTAAAGCGTTCTTATAGGTCTTTTGAAAGGTAACAGTGCCGGTATAAAAATTATTTTTGAGCATGGCAAGAATAGAAGTGGCACGCCAAAGACCGTTTTTCTTATTTGGTATCTGCTCAGCGTTTAATACTTTAGCAATACTGTGAGTACCTTTGCCACTAAGTGCCTCTGCGAAAATACGCCTCACTACAGGTGCCTGCGCAGGATTTATTACAATAGCCTCTCCGGTCCAATCGTAGCCATAGGGTGGATAGCCTATTTTGTAGGTGCCATTTTTAAAGCGGTTTTTAACGGCCCACAGGTTGTTTTCTGAGATTGAGGTTGATTCGTCTTGGGCTAGGCTGCTTAAAATAGCTAGGAATAATTCGCTTTCCATAGTGCCGGTATTAATATTCTCTTTTTCAAAATAGACGGGGATGCTAAGCTCAAGTAATCGTCGTACTAATTCTAGGCAGTCTGTGGTATTCCTAGAAAAGCGGCTAATAGACTTGGTAATAATAAAATCTATTTTCCCTGCCTCGCAGTCTTCAAGAAGCTGGAGAAGCTGCACTCTGCCTTCTTTCTTTGTTCCGGTTATACCCTTGTCATAGTAGAGCCCAGCAAACTCCCAGTCTTTTCTGGAAAAAATATAGGCCTCGTAATGTTCTTTTTGGGCCTTTAGACTTTCTTCCTGTGCTTCGCTATTTGAGGAAACACGGCAATAGGCCGCTACCCGTAATTTCTTTGTTGTTTTATGGGTGTTATTACCTTCTAGTTTTGTGACTTTCGCCATGCTGAATCCTCCTTTGTTAGTGTCACATATTACCTCTAAAACCTAGTATTAGCAACGTATTTCAGGTAATAGTTCTACTAAAAATGGTTTAAAATTAGCTCTGTTTAGTTCTGTTATTTTTGTAAATTCTTTTGCTGAAATAAGGCCCTTTGCTAGGAGCGCTTTAGCTAGTTTCTGCGCTAAATAATAATTAAGCTCCTGATTCATTACTTTGCATTTTTCCATAGTGAACTCCTTTTCCGAAGGAAAGTACCTTCACTATCCAATGGAGTTTAGAAGGGTGATTTGACGAAAAAAACACAAAAATTCTTTAACTTCCTTATATAGAAAAAGCTGCTCGAAAATTAATCGGGCAGTTTTTTTTGTGTTTTTTCATATTTTTTTCGTCAAACAGGGGTGCTCACCTCCATTGGTAGGTAGAGGGGTAAGTAAACCTACTTTTACTACCAAAAAGAAAAAAGTTAAAATTTTTTGAAAAAGTTTCGTCAAATGGGGGTGCTCACCTCCATTGGTAGATAGAAGAGGTTAACTAAACCAGACTCTTCTAGGAGGTGAAAGAAAATGCAAAACAAAAACGGACAAGGCTTAGAGCAAGACTTAGCTGTGGTGCTAATAGCAATTAGTAAGGTTACTAAGGTAATGGCTACGCAGCTACAACATCAAAAACAGAAGGGAGGCAGAGATTATGACGGATGCAAGTTTAAAAGAAGCTGTAGCAGAATTACAAGCTGTAGTTGTGAGTATTAATGGAGTGCTTGCTTTACTTTCTGGCAAGGATGAAAATCCGGAGGAAAAGAAAGCCGTGAGCATTTCGCTAGAAGAAGTAAGGGCTAGCCTGGTAAAAACTTCTAGAGCGGGTTTTAGAGAAGAAGTAAAAGCTTTGCTTACGAAATATGGTGCGAAAACCTTATCTGAGGTAAAGCAGGAAAGCTATGCAGCTCTAAAGCTAGAAGCGGAGGAGTTAGGAAATGGCAAGTAATGGACATGCCTTTTTATCCGCCTCAGCCGCTAATCGTTGGCTTCATTGTCCGCCTTCAGCTAGGTTAAGCGCAAAGTATAAGGATATTACTACAGAATATGCAGCAGAGGGTACAGAAGCCCATGCACTTTGTGAGTTTAAACTGAGAAGTGCTTTAGGCGAAGAGGCCACCTGCCCCATAGAAGCAATGGAACGTTATTCCGAGGAAATGGAAGAATGTGCTGAGGGCTATGTGAGCTTTGTAATGGAGGAGCTAGAAGCTGCTAAAAAGCTTTGTAAGGACCCAGTGGTGTTAGTGGAAGAACGTGTAGACTTCTCCCGTTGGGTGAAAAACGGCTTTGGAACAGCAGATGCAATTGTAGTCGCAGATCAGGTTTTAAGTATTTGTGACTATAAGCACGGCTTAGGTCATGTAGTAGATGCCTTTAAGAATCCTCAGCTTTTGTGCTACGCCTTAGGTGCTTTAGAAATCTTTGAAGACTTTTATGACATAGACACAATTAAGATGACCATCTACCAACCGAGGCGCAGCAATGTAAGCTCCTACGAAATTACTAGGGAGGAGCTTTATAAATGGGCTGAGGAGGTATTAAAGCCTACAGCAGATTTGGCCTTTAGTGGTAGTGGTAAGTTTCTTTGTGGGGAGTGGTGTTCCTTCTGTAAGGTAAAGCATGAATGTCGAGCTAGAGCTGAGGCTAATTTACTTTTAGCTCAATATGACTTTAAAAAGCCACCACTTCTAGAACAAACGGAAATTGAAGAGATTTTGTCTAAGGTAGAGCAGTTTATAAGCTGGGCCAATGATGTGAAGGATTATGCATTGCAGCAGGCCATGAGCGGTAAACGCTGGCAGGGCTGGAAACTGGTAGAAGGTCGCGCTATTCGTAAATATAGTAGCGAAGCTGCTGTAATAAAAACAGTAGAAGAAGCTGGCTATGAACCCTACGAAAAGAAGCTCTTAGGTGTTACAGCCATGCAAAAGCTTTTAGGCAAGCAGCAATTTGAAGAGCTGTTAAGTAGGTATATTTCTAAACCGCAGGGTAAACCTACTTTAGTACCGGAGAGCGACAAGCGTCCGGCCATGAATACAGCGGTAGAAGATTTTAATGAAAATTAAAGGAGAGAAAAACTATGACTAAAAATGTAAATGCAAATCCTATGAAGGTTATTACTGGTAAAGATACTCGTTGGAGTTACGTAAATGTTTGGGAGCCTAAAAGCATTAATGGCAGTACGCCAAAGTATAGCGTAAGTCTTATTATTCCTAAGAGTGATACGAAAACTGTAGAAAAAATTAAGGCTGCCATTGAAGCAGCTTACAAAGAGGGCGCTGTGAAACTAAAAGGTAATGGTCGCACTGTACCTGCTCTTGCAGCAATTAAAACGCCCTTAAGAGATGGTGATATTGAGCGTCCAGATGATAAGAACTATGCCAATAGCTATTTCATCAATGCCAATGCTACGACCGCTCCAGGAATCGTAGACGCTGATTGCAATCCGATTTTAACTCGTTCTGAGGTTTACTCAGGGGTTAGGGGACGCTGTAGCATCTCCCTGTACTCTTATAACAGCTCAGGGAATCGTGGAATAGCCTGTGGTCTGAATAACCTGCAAAAAATCAGTGATGGTGAACCTTTAGGTGGGAAGGCCAGTGCCGAGAGTGATTTTGCTACTGATGACGATGATGACTTTTTGAAATAGGGGGAGACAAACTATGAGCTATTATGAATTTGCGAAGCAGGTTGATGTGTTTGTGTTATTTACGCTAATTTATCTTGTGGCAATTCTGCTACTAGCAGATGTAGCTGCAAAAATATTAACCTTTGTTTTTAAACAATACGAGGCTATAAAAGTAAAGATATTTGGTGAAGATGAATTTTAAGTAAGTACTGGGCGGTAGGAGTCTAAGCTCTTGCCGCCTTACTTTCTAGAAAGGGGAATTATGGATACTTTAAGTATAGATATAGAAACCTACAGCAGTGCTAATTTAAATAAGACTGGCGTATATAGGTATGCCGGTGAAGCTGATTTTGAGATATTACTTTTGAGTTATTCCGTAAATAGAGGGGCGGTTCAGGTCGTTGATTTAGCTAGAGGGGAAAGTATACCACTAGAAATAGAAGAAGCCATTAAATCACCTAAGGTTTTGAAGTGGGCCTTTAATGCTAATTTTGAAAGAATATGTCTGTCTAAATATTTTATGGAATGGTTAGAGCCAGAGGGCTGGCACTGCACTATGCTCTGGGCTGCTACCTTAGGACTTCCGTTATCTTTGGAGGGCGTAGGTAGTGTGTTAGGCTTGGAAAAACAAAAGCTAGTAGAGGGCAAAAGCCTGATTAAGTACTTTTGTGTGCCCTGTGCTCCTAGCAAGGTTAACGGAGGGCGCTTACGTAATTTGCCAATTCATACACCGGATAAGTGGGAGCTCTTTAAGGCCTACAATAAGCGAGATGTAGAAACGGAATTAGCTATTCAGAAAAAACTATCTAAATTTCCGGTGCCAGAGGAGCTTTGGGAAGAATACTATCTGGATCAGCAAATCAATGATAGAGGCATTGGTATCGATAAGGAGCTTGTTAAGGAAGCTATAGCTTTAGACACTAGAGTCAAGGCAGAATTAAAAAGTAAAATGCAGGAGATAACGCACTTAGATAATCCTAATTCTGTGCAGCAGCTTTTAGGCTGGCTGTCAGAAAAGGGCCTAGCAGCAGAGAGCTTAGGGAAAAAGGCTGTAGCAGAGCTATTAAAAACAGCACCAGCAGAACTTAGAGAAGTATTGGCACTGAGACTACAGCTGGCCAAATCTTCAGTAAAGAAATATACGGCTATGGAAAGTGCACTATGCGCAGATAGTAGAGCAAGAGGCATGTTTCAATTCTATGGTGCGAATAGAACAGGTCGCTTTTCTGGTAGGCTGATTCAACTACAAAATTTACCACAAAATCATATGGTTGATTTAGCTGAAGCAAGAAGCCTAGTAAGGGCTGGAGACTATGAGCTTTTAAAACTGTTTTATGGGGATATACCAGATACTCTCTCACAGCTTATCCGCACTGCTTTTGTGCCACAGGGAAACAGGAAGTTTATTGTAGCAGACTTTAGTGCCATTGAAGCTCGAATTCTTGCCTGGCTTGCTGGTGAAACCTGGCGCCTTAAAACCTTTGAAGAAGGAGGAGATATTTATTGTGCCTCTGCCTCTAAGATGTTCAAGGTGCCGGTAGTAAAGCACGGTATTAATGGCGAACTTAGGCAAAAGGGTAAAATTGCTGAACTAGCACTTGGCTATGGGGGTTCTGTTGGAGCTCTTACAGCTATGGGTGCCTTAGAAATGGGACTAGAAGAAAAAGAACTAAAGCCTTTGGTTACCTCGTGGCGTAGTGCTAATCCTAAGATAGTAAATCTATGGTGGGAGGTAGATAAGGCTGTCAAGGAATGCGTAATAACGCGTACTGCAAGAGGCTGTTATGGTCTTAAATTTACCTACCAGAGTGGCTTTCTCTTTATTACGTTGCCTTCAGGACGGAAGCTAGCTTATGTAAAACCTAGAATTGGTGAAAATAAATTTGGCGGAGAGGCGGTTACCTACGAAGGGATTGGTATGACTAAAAAGTGGGAAAGACTAGAAAGTTACGGGCCAAAATTTGTGGAAAATATTATTCAAGCCATAGCACGGGATTTATTGGTTTATGCGATGCTCACTTTAAAGCATTGTTCAATTGTGGCTCATGTTCATGATGAGGTAATTATCGAAGCTGATAGAAGGATGTCATTAGCAGCAGTATGTGCTCAAATGGGTAGAACTCCACCTTGGGCTGAGGGTTTAGTACTACGAGCTGACGGCTATGAATGTGACTTTTACAAAAAAGATTAAATTTTTTTCAAAAAGTTTCGTCAAATAGGGTGTCTCACCTCCATTGGTTAATAGGAGAGCAAATTACAGCTCTTACTAAAACTTATGGAGGTATTTTTATGCAGGAATTAATCAAAGTAAGCTATGAAAGTGGAAAGCCTATGGTGAAAGGCAGGGAGCTACACACAGCACTACGCGTTGAAACTCGTTACAATGACTGGTTTAAGCGTATGTGCGAATATGGCTTTGAAGATGGTACGGACTTTTACTCATTTTTGAGTAAAACTACAGAAGGAAGACCTGGTATTGAACATCAGCTCACGATTGCTATGGCTAAGGAGCTATGCATGCTACAACGTTCAGCAATGGGGAAGCAATTTAGGCAGTATTTCATTGCTGTAGAGGAAAAATGGAATTCCCCGGAAGCAGTAATGGCGAGAGCATTAGGATTTGCTAAAAAGCAATTGGAGCTTGTTAAAGCAGAAAATATGGCTTTTGCTAACCGTCTTGCTTTACAAAACCAGCAAATTTTAGAATTACAGCCTAAAGCAAGTTATTACGACATTGTTCTTCAATGCAAGGATTTAGTGCCTATTTCTGTTATTGCTAAGGATTACGGGTGGAGCGCCGGTCGCATGAATAAATATTTACACGAATGTGGCGTGCAGTTTAAGCAGGGTAAGATTTGGTTGTTGTATCAAGCTTATGCAGAGAAGGGCTTTACAAGTACAAAGACTTTTATTTCTCCTGACGCTCATGGAGATATGCATAATTATGTCCATACGTATTGGACGCAAGCTGGTAGGCTCTTTATTTACGACCTGCTTAAAGCTGATGCTATATTGCCAATCGTGGAAAGGGAGGCTTAAGTTATGCGTTTTACTTTATGCACATCAACTATTGAGGGTAGTACACAAAATTGTGTTTACCCTCACAAAAAGATAATTGCGGACGAAAATTCGCTGGCAGAGGCTGCAAAGTATGATCATGTAACTGCTGAATATAGAAACAGCTACCGAAGCTCAGATAACTTCATCCAGTCAGACTGTATTCCTATGGACTGTGATAATGATAATTCTGAGGATGAGAAAGCTTGGGTTACGCCTTTAGAAGTATCACTGGCGTTCCCGGACGTTAGTTTTGCTGTGGTCTATAGCAGAAACAATATGAAAGCTAAAGGGACAAAGGTAGCAAGACCAAAATTTCACGTTTATTTTCCTATTCAGCCCTGCACAAATGTTAAAGAATATACAGACATAAAAAAGCAGATAGCAGCTCATTTTAAACACTTTGATGAAAATGCCTTGGATAGTGCTCGTTTTCTTTTTGGTACAGATAAGCCCAAGGTTGAGCTATGGGAGGGCAGTAGGACAGTAACCGATTTTATCTATGAAGATGCTTTTTCAGCCTGGGAGAAAAGTTTAGAAGAAGTGCCAGAAGGCAAGCGCAATAGTACTATGAGCCATTTTGCTGGACGCATATTGAAACGCTTTGGTAATACGGAAAAGGCCTATGAACTTTTTCTTAAGAAAGCTGAAAAATGCACTCCACCTCTACCTGAAGAAGAACTTAAGACCATTTGGCATAGTGCTGTGAAATTTGGGGAGAAAGTGGAAAACCAAGAAGGCTATATACCACCTGAGAAATATAACTCTGAGTACAAGTTGAAACCGCTAGATTACTCAGATGTAGGACAAGCTACGATTATGGCTAAAGAATATGTAAATATGCTTAGGTATTCTCCTGCTACAGATTACCTTGTTTATAACGGTAGCTATTGGGAAGAGTCTAGACCAAAGTCTCAGGCTGTAGCTCAAGAGCTTACCTATCGTCAATTAGAAGAAGCAGAAGTAGAAATGAAAAAAGTTATGCAGGAGATGATGGGGAACGGTGCATGGGAAGTGCTGGTGGCAGTAGGCCCTAAAAAGGCACCACAATCAATGAATGAAAAACAACTTAATTCCTTTAAAAAGTATCAGGAAGCAGTGGTATATAGGAACTACGCTATTAAGCGCAGGGATAGTAAGTATATTACCTCAGCATTAAAAGAAGTAAGGCCAATGTTAGAAATTGAACAGCGTATTTTAGACACGGATGAGTATTTGCTTAACACTCCAACTTTTACCTTTGATTTACAGATAGGTATAAATGGTGCTAGAGAGCATAATCCTATGCATCTCATCACCAAGCAAACAGCAGTGGACCCTAGTGAAGAGGGAATGAGTCTTTGGCAGGATGCTTTAGATACTATTTTCGAGAAAGATACTAGTCTTATTCAATATGTTCAAGAAGTTACCGGCCTTGCTGCGATAGGTAAAGTGTATGAAGAATCACTCATTATTTCTTATGGTGAAGGTCGTAATGGCAAGTCTACCTTCTGGAATGTTATCTCTAGGGTATTAGGTTCCTATAGTGGGAATATTTCTGCAGATGTTTTGACTGTAGGTTGTAAGCGCAATGTGAAACCAGAGCTTGCAGAAGCTAAGGGGAAAAGACTTTTAATTGCAGCTGAGCTGGAAGAAGGAATGCGTCTTAATACTTCTAATGTTAAGCAATTATGCTCTACGGATGAAATTTATGCGGAGAAAAAGTATAAGGACCCATTTAGCTATGTGCCTACTCATACTTTAGTACTTTATACTAACCACTTGCCTAAGGTTGGGGCAATTGATGCTGGAACTTGGCGCAGGTTAGTCGTTATTCCTTTTGGTGCAAAAATTGAAGGTAGCGCCGATGTTAAGAATTTTGCGGATTACCTATTTGAAAATGCGGCAGGAGCTATTCTTAGTTGGATTATCGAGGGTGCTAGGCTCGTTGCTGAACACGATATGAAAATTGCCAAGCCTGAAAAGGTGCGAATAGCTATTGGTCAATACAGGGAAAGCAATAATTGGTTTGGACATTTTCTGGAAGACTGCTGTGAAATTGCTTCAGATAAAATGGAAAAATCTGGTGAGCTATATAACGAATACAGGAGTTTTTGTTTGCAAAATGGTGAATATGTACGAAGTTCTGCAGATTTCTATAAAGCACTGGAAAGTAATGGTTATGAAAAAATTAGGACTAACAAGGGTCGATTTATTAAGGGCTTATGCCTAAAGTCAGAGTTTGAATAATATAAGAGTGACACCCATGACAGTCATATATATAACTTTTTATATAGGGTTAAAAAATATCATATATAAATATATATAGAAATATATGCCATGGGTGACACAACTTAAAAATGAGGTTGATTTTATGCGTGAAAAGGTAATCGAGCAAAGGCTCGTTAAAGCAGTAAAAGGCTTGGGAGGAATTAGTCCCAAGTTTGTAAGTCCTGGCTTATCCGGTATGCCAGACAGAATAGTTTTATTGCCTGATGGGAAGGTTGGCTTTGTAGAAGTAAAGGCACCTGGTAAAAAACCAAGAGCCTTGCAGGTAGTAAGGCATGAGAAGTTAAGAGAGTTAGGCTTTAAGGTATTTGTCCTTGATGGGGAAGAACAGATTGGAGAGGTGCTACATGCAATTCAAACCACATAAATATCAAGAGTATGCAACTAACTTTGTTTTGGATAACCCGATCGCTGCAGTTTTCTTAAATTGTGGCATGGGAAAAACAATTATAGCTCTTACCGCAATACGTGAACTCATGTTAGAGCGGTTCGATGTCTCCAAAACACTTATAATAGGACCACTTAGGCCGATTAGAGATACTTGGCCATCGGAAATAAGAAAGTGGGATCACTTAGGCGATTTGCGAATGTCGGTAGTGGTAGGCACTGAGCACCAAAGAAAAGCTGCCTTAGCTACAGAGGCTGAGATTTATGTTATCAATAGGGAGAATGTGGAGTGGCTTGTTAAAAATTATCCTTGGGACTTTGACATGGTTGTTATCGATGAGCTGTCCAGCTTTAAATCCTATAGCGCTAAAAGGTTTAAAAGCCTTTTAAAAGTAAGACCGAAGATTAAACGCATCGTAGGCCTTACCGGTACACCTTCTAGTAATGGCCTGATGGATTTATGGGCAGAGTTTAGAATCCTAGATTTAGGTAAGAGACTAGGTAGGTTTATTACAGGCTTTAGGCATGACTTCTTTACACCGGACAAACGCAATCAGCAAATCGTCTTTTCCTACAAAGCACTACCGGGAGCAGAGGAGTGTATCTACAAGCTAATCTCGGACATTACCATCTCCATGAAGTCGGTAGATTTCTTAGATATGCCCAAGTGCCTTATGAACACTGTAGAGGTTAGCCTATCCGAAAAGGAACGTGAGCTATACGATAAGCTCAAAAAGGATATGGTGCTTGCTGTAGGTAGTGAAGAGATAGATGCTGTGAATGCTGCAGCTCTTAGCAATAAGCTTCTCCAAATGGCTAATGGCGCTGTCTATGGTGAGGACAAGAGCGTGATTGCTATCCACGATAAAAAGCTTGATGCCTTGGAGGACTTAATCGAAGGAGCTAATGGTAAGCCTGTCCTTATAGCGTATTGGTTTAAGCATGACCTAGAGCGTATTAAAAACCGCTTTAAGGTACGTGAGATTAAAGAAAGCCAGGATATCACAGATTGGAATAAAGGCGAAATACCTGTGGCAGTTATCCATCCAGCCTCTGCCGGTCATGGTTTAAATCTACAAGCCGGTGGTTCTACCCTCATTTGGTTCGGCTTAACTTGGAGTTTGGAGCTTTACCAACAAACCAATGCCAGACTCTGGAGACAGGGACAGAAAGATACCGTTATAATCCACCACATCGTCTCTAAAGGCACGATAGATGAGAACGTGATACTTGCCCTAGGCAGGAAGAATAAAACGCAGGACGAGCTTATAAACGCTGTTAAAGCAAATCTTAGGAGGTAGGAAGTATGGAAGATAAAGTAAATCACCCTAAACACTATACAAATGGCAAGGTGGAGTGTATTGATGCCCTAGAAGCTGCTACTACAGGCCTAATTGGTATTGAAGCAGTTTGTACGGCTAATGCCATTAAGTATCTGTGGCGGTGGAAGTACAAGAACGGAGTAGAAGATTTAGAAAAGGCCAAGTGGTATATAGATAGACTCCTAAAGGAGGTACATCATGCTAAGACCATATGAAGAATTAGCCAATGCTGTTGTTTTACAAGCTGTTGAAGATTATCGCAAGGCTGGGAAGGATATTGCTAAGGGTAAGAAGTTAGCTACATCCAAAGCCGAGCAAAGAAGAATAACTCGTTTTATTAAATCTAAATGGTTTACCATGCTGACGGAAGTCAGACCGGAGCTTTTACTAAAGCAATTGCAAAAGGAGGAATATTAATATGACACCTAAGGAATATATGGAAGAGGCCTATCTAGTTGACCAAATCATTGATGCAAAGCTTGAGCAGGTACAGTCCTTGAAGGAGTTGTCCACTAAAGCTACAAGTACTATCAGCGACATGCCAAGGAGTGCTACGCCTAATTTAAAGCAAATGGAAACAGTGATTTGTAAGCTGGTTGACCTGCAGCGAGAGATTAACTGCGATATTGATAGGCTAGTGGATTTAAAACGAGAAAGGATGCAGGTAATTAAATACCTTGATAGACCGGAGCAGCGAGTTGTTCTAGAGCTAAGGTATTTAAACTTTAAGAAATGGTCGGTGATAGCAAGCATTACAGGTTTTAGTATTCGTCAATTGTATAGAATCCATGATGAAGCCCTAAATTCTCTAAAAAAAATAAAACATGTCACTCTTTTGTTGTAGATGTCACTATGCCCTTTGTGATATGATATACTCAGCAAAAGAATATAAAGTGGTACCAAGCCTTAGAGGGCACGAACCTCTAGGGCTTTTTATATGCCCAAATTCAGGAGGAAGTAGATATGGATTTAAAGACTAAACATAAATTAAAGCAAGAGAAAGCTCATGCCATGAAGCTGAGACGCAAGGCAAAGCTACTAGAAAGGTTGGTGCGTAATGCCCAAACGACCTAAGAGACCCTGCGGTTATCCAGGCTGCCCAGAGCTGACCGAGGGTAGCTATTGCGAGAAACACCAAAAGGAAGTGTATTCACACTACAACAAATATAGACGTGACCCTGAGAGCAAGAGACGCTACGGCAGAGCTTGGAAACGGATACGTGACAGATACATAGCTAAAGAACCTTTTTGTGAGCTGTGCAAAGCTAGTGGCAGGATGGTCTTAGCTGAAGAGGTGCATCACATTAAACCTATAAGTGCCGGCGGAGACAGTAGCGAAGAAAACCTCATGGCTCTTTGCAAGAGCTGCCACTCTAGAATTACAAGACAGTATCAGCGGAGCTTGTAGATAGCCTGTTTATCACGTTTGTGACGAGTGACACCACGCAACCCTAGGAAAAATGAGGGGTGGGGGAGTTGAAATCTCTAGAACGCAGTGCCAGAGCCAGCGACCGCCTCTATCACGCACAAAAACAGCGAAATCAAAAGGGTAATAGGAGGAAATCAAATGCCCACGAAGTCAAATAACACCGGTGGACGTGGCGGAGCAAGGCCAGGAGCCGGGAGAAAGAAAAAAGCGGTGGTTGAAAAAGCTACAAATGGTAACCCTGGAGGGCGCAAATTAGAGATATTAGACATACCGGAAATCAAAGGTGTGGAAATGCCTAAGCCTAATGAGCTTTTATCCGCTGAGCAAAGAGATGGTAGCATTTTACAAGCCGCTAGTATTTACGAGGAAACTTGGCAGTGGCTGAAGAGCGTAGGCTGTAGTGCGAAAGTATCTACGCAACTTTTAGAACGCTACGCAATGGCAAGTGCCAGGTGGATTCAATGCGAGGAGATGACGAACAAGCTAGGCATGCTTTCCGTCCATCCAACCACGAAAGCTCCCATTCCGTCTCCTTTTATAAATATCGGTATTAATTATATGAATCAAGCCATGAGGCTATGGAATGAAATATTTCAAATAGTAAAAGAAAATTGTAGCACTGACTATGACGCACCTACTCCTCAGATGGATTTGATGGAGCGTCTACTTAGGGCGAGAGAGAATAGGTGATGACATGGATAAAAGCACGCAATATTATTTAGCTGATGTCAAAGAGCTAATACCATATGCTAGAAACGCAAGAACTCACTCCGATGAGCAGATTGCTCAAATTGCAGCGTCTATAAGGGAGTTCGGTTTCTTGTCTCCTATCATTGTGTCAAAGGACAATACCATTCTTTGTGGCCATGGGAGGTTTTACGCAGCACAAAGATTAGGCCTTACTAAAGTGCCTTGCATTAAAGAGGAATACTTAACGGAAACGCAGCGCAGAGCGTATATCTTAGCCGATAACAAATTGTCCTTAAATGCCGGTTGGGATAATGAAATGCTTGCTGTGGAGTTAGAGGATTTACAGAACAGCTTTGATATAAATTTAATTGGCTTTGACGCTAAGGAATTAGCTGCTCTCTTTGACGATGGATTGGACGCTAAAGACGATGACTTCGATGTGGACGAAGAACTTAAGAAACCGTGCTTTAGTAAAGCTGGTGACTTGTGGCATTTAGGAAAGCATCGCTTGGTTTGTGGAGATAGCACAAAAGTTGCTACCTATGACCTGCTCATGGATGGTAAAGAAGCAAATCTAGTAGTGACGGACCCGCCTTATAATGTAAATTACGAGGGTAGTGCTGGTAAGATTAAAAATGACAATATGGAAAACAGTGCTTTTTACCAATTCTTGTTAGATGCCTTTACTAATACAGAAAAGGTCATGGCTCAAGATGCTAGTATTTATGTTTTTCATGCTGATACAGAAGGGCTTAATTTCCGCAGGGCATTTGCCGATGCGGGTTTTTATTTATCCGGCACTTGTATTTGGAAGAAGCAAAGCCTAGTCTTAGGGCGCTCTCCGTATCAATGGCAGCATGAGCCTGTGCTTTTTGGTTGGAAACGTAAGGGCAAGCATGAGTGGTACACAGGCAGAAAAGAATCTACTATTTGGGAGTTTGATAAGCCTAAGAAAAATGGTGATCATCCTACCATGAAACCTGTCCCACTTTTGGCATATCCAATTAAAAATTCTAGCATGAGCAATTGTATCGTCCTCGATCCCTTTGGAGGGAGTGGGTCTACACTAATTGCTTGTGAGCAAACGAATAGAATTTGCTTTACGACAGAGCTGGATGAGAAGTATTGCGATGTAATTGTGAAACGCTATATTGAGCAGGTTGGTTCTAGTAGTGATGTGAAACTAGAACGTGACGGTGTGCTTTTAAAGTACGAAGAAGTGCCGGGAACTAGCTCTTAGCCTAGCTGTGAAGTATACAGTATCTCTTGCCTAATTAGCTTGCTATTATGTGCCTTTAGAGCGAATATGTACATAACAAAACAAAGCGAGGCACACAAAATGAAAATCAATTTTAACTTAAAAGGCGAAGAGAGAAAGGCTTTAGTAAAGGCAGTTAGCGAATTAACAGGTGCAAAGGCCACTTACCAAGGAGTGCCAAGCATGGCTTACATGGTAGATTATTTCACCATCACCAAAGAGGGCAACTTAGAATTTGACGATAGGGCAGACAGTGAGGAGATTGAAAACTTGCTGGACGGTTTGGCAGAGCGTGGTTTTACCCTCCATGATGAAAAGCTAGAAGCTATGGCAGCAAAGCTGAATGCGGTGGAAGAAACTTCTGAAGAAGCTGAAAAGATAGACTACACTATTAGCATTCCCTTGGAACATGTAGATTGCGGTAAGCTAACCAAGATTCTAGAGGTCAAAGGTGACCTTATTAAAAAGGCGCTAGGTATTGAAGAACTACCCATTAAGATTGATGCAGAGAAGGTTTCCTTCCCTTGGTTTAGAATTGAGCCTGAATACGAAACTTGCCAAGCGATGGCGGAGCTTGTGGTAGCACTTTGCAAAATGAGTAAAGACCAAAAACGCATTACCGCTCAAAAGAAAGAAGTGGACAACGAAAAATACGCCTTAAGATGTTTTCTTTTAAGGCTCGGCTTTATCGGCAAAGAATACAAAGAAATCAGAAAGACCTTGCTTAGTAAACTTTCCGGTAACGCAGCTTTCAAGGGAGGTGCGAAATAATGAACTTCCCATCTAGAGAAACAGTGGAACATTTAAGAAAGCGTTATCCCGTAGGAGCTACAGTGGAGCTTCTGCGCATGGAAGATTTTCAAGCTCCTCCTATTGGTACAAGAGGCACGGTGACAGGCGTGGATGACGCAGGTTCCGTGATGGTTAATTGGCGTAATGGCAGCAGCCTGTCAGTGGCCTATGGTGAAGATTTATGTAGGGTGGTGCGAGATAATGAATAAAGCTAAAATACGTGCTCAGATATTAGCTATCCGCGACTCCGGCGAAACTAATATGTTTGCTGTAAATATGGTGCGGGTCCTGGCTAATTCCAAAGGCTACTATGAATTGGTGCTTTTTATTGAGGAGCACAAGGCAGAATATGTGCATTTCATCCTCACAGGAGAACTGTAAAGTATACAGTATCTCTCACAGTATTCGCTTGCTATTATGTGTCTTTAGAGCGAATATGTGTATAACAAAAGCAAAGGAGGAAAGCACCATGTGGAGAGAAGGAGCACTGGTTTTAGGAAAGGGTAACATTTACCATTACGAGATTAAGGTTTATGAGGAGCCAAGTGAGTACGGTATTGAAGGCGGTAAGATTTCCAAGCTGCTGATAAAACAGGACGGCAAAGAAGTAGCCTCCTACGATAGAGGGTGGGATGTTGAGCCAACATCGGAAGAAGCAGAACTTGCCCTAGCCATTTTATTGAAAGAGCACAATTAAGGAGGACGCACCATGAAGAACCTACAATTGCTAGACGACTTACACGCAGGAAGACTTGAGGGCAAAGATTTAGGAGATATAAACCACACAGCCTTTTGGGCCTACATTTACAGCCAAGAAGCTGATAATGAAACCTTGAACTTTAATGAAGTCATTTGGGACCACGATGTAGAAGATATCATCAAATTTTGCCATGCATTTGCTATCAACGAAATTACCATTAGCAGCAACTTCTCGGGACTTATTCCTACCTTAGCCTTATTTGAAAAACTAGGCTGCAAGCTAGAGGGCTTGACCGAAGTTAACGATAGATTCAAAGATTACGCTACTGGCGAGGTGAAAAAGCTGCCGGCGCTTAAGATAAAGATTGCTTAACAACTAAATAAAGACACAGGGCCATACGGCTCTGTATCTCGTAGTCACCTTTGGGGGTGGCTATTTTTTGTGCCAGAAAAGGGGGGAGGTGAGCACTTGTGGAAATTGAAAAGGTACAAACCTACAAAATTTAAAGCTAAGACATCAACCTATGATAAGGAAGCTGCGGATTATGCTGTGGGTTTCGTAGGATGTCTTAGTCACACTAAAGGAACATGGGCTGGTAAGCCTTTTGAGCTTATTGACTGGCAAGAGCAGATTATCCGAGATGTCTTTGGTACCTTAAAGCCTAATGGCTATAGGCAATTTAACACAGCATATATTGAGATACCCAAAAAAATGGGGAAAAGTGAGCTGGCAGCTGCTGTAGCTTTACTCCTTTGTTGTGGTGATGGAGAGGAACGAGCAGAGGTTTACGGCTGCGCGGCTGATAGACAACAAGCTACTATCGTCTTTGATGTAGCTGCAGACATGGTACGCATGTGTCCTGCTTTAAATAAACGCGTGAAGATACTAGCATCTCAAAAAAGAATTATCTTTGCTCCGACCAATAGCTTTTACCAAGTGCTATCTGCTGAAGCCTATTCTAAGCATGGCTTTAATATTCATGGTGTAGTCTTTGATGAATTGCACACCCAGCCTAATAGAAAGCTTTTTGATGTTATGACTAAAGGTTCTGGGGACGCAAGAATGCAACCATTGTATTTCTTAATTACTACAGCCGGAACAGATACTAATTCTATTTGCTACGAAACGCATCAAAAAGCTAAGGATATTTTAGAAGGACGCAAGCATGATGAAACCTTTTACCCAGTAATTTATGGCGCTGAAGAAACCGATGATTGGACTGATCCCAAAGTGTGGAAGAAAGCTAATCCTTCCCTTGATATTACCGTAGGCATAGATAAGGTCAAAGCAGCATGTGAGTCTGCTCAGCAAAATCCTGCTGAAGAAAACTCCTTTAGACAGCTTCGCCTTAACCAATGGGTAAAACAAGCTATTCGCTGGATGCCTATGGATAAATGGGATGCTTGTGCTTTTCCGGTGAATGAAGATAGTCTAAAAGGCAGAGCTTGCTATGGGGGACTTGATTTATCTTCGACTACGGATATAACGGCTTTCGTTTTAGTATTTCCACCAGAAGATGAAAACGATAAATACATTGTTTTACCATATTTTTGGGTACCAGAGGAAACGTTAGACCTTAGGGTAAGACGTGACCATGTGCCTTATGATACTTGGCAGAAGCTCGGCAAGATAGAGACCACAGAAGGCAACGTAGTGCATTATGGCTATATTGAAAAGTTCATCGAGCAGTTAGGCGAGAAGTATAACATTCGTGAAATAGCCTTTGATAGATGGGGTGCTGTGCAGATGGTGCAGAACCTAGAGGGCATGGGGTTTACTGTTATTCCCTTCGGACAGGGCTTTAAAGATATGAGTCCACCTACTAAGGAGCTGATGAAGCTTACCTTGGAGCAGAAAATAGCGCATGGTGGTCATCCAGTTCTGCGTTGGATGATGGATAACATTTTCATTCGCTCCGACCCTGCCGGCAATATTAAAGCAGATAAAGAAAAGTCCACGGAGAAGATAGATGGTGCCATTGCTACCATCATGGCTCTTGATAGGTCGCTAAGAAATGATGGCGTTAGTGGTTCTGTGTATGACGAGAGAGGACTTTTGGTCTTGTAGTTAAAGATACCAAGGTTTATAATATAAATAGATAATAAATTCGGGGGTGTTTTCGATGAAGAAAAAAACAATTTTATTTCTTATAATGTTTTCTCTTGTATGTAACTGTGTTTCAGCTACATCGACCGTTATGTTAAAAAATACATCTGCTAAAGAGTTATCAAATTTCATAATTACTAATTTTGTTGTGCCAGGAAATGGGCAACTACTCTGGCAGACGGATAATAGTATTGCCATTAATTTAAAGTCTTATAGCCAAAACACATTTAACCAAGTAATGTTTGGTAATGACGTGCAATGTAGATACACATTCAACTTTGCACCTATAGATAATGACTTGTCAACAGGTATTGATTGTGAAATAATAATGCATCCTAATACTGCTAGAGAAATGAGAAGCGAAAATAAGGCAACGAGAAAAGAAACAGAAAAATTAGTAAATATTTTTGAAATAACATTTAATGGCGTATACAGATTTGGCATGGATTATAAAGCTAAATCTAAAGGATTGCTTATTACAGATATTACACAGGGGGGAGCCTTTCAATTCGCTAATATCAATGTTGGTGAAACAATAGTTAGCTTGAATGGTAAGACCGTTAAAGAACTTGGAAAGGAAGGTGTGGATGACCTTATTAGATTACATAATACTATAGAATTTGGTATAGAAAATTCGAGTAAAATTGTCAGAAATGTTAAAGTTGAAAAAAAATACTATCCACCAGTTGGTAGAAATAAATAAGAGTGAATGTGGAAAAGGACGTTTTTAATGGAGCGTCCTTTTCTTATGCCCAAAATCAAGGAGGCGATTAAGATTTTAGAGATTTTACACAGATTATTTAGGACGAGGGCAGAACCTCAAAACAGTATCAATGGAGACAATTTACGGTTCTTTTGGGGTGCTACCTCTAGTGGCAAGAGCGTCAATGAACGTAGTTCGCTCCAAATGACGGCTGTATACTCTTGCGTCAGAATATTATCTGAAACCGTGGCAGGCCTGCCCTTACACGTCTATCGGTATAACGAAGCCGGTGGTAAGGAAAAGGCTATCGACCATCCTTTGTATAGGCTACTCCATGATGAGCCAAATACGGAGATGACCGCTTTTGCTTTTAGGGAAACCTTAATGAGCCATTTACTCCTGTGGGGTAATGCCTATGCTCAGATTATTAGAAATGGCAGAGGAGAGGTCATTGGACTATACCCTCTCATGCCTAACAAAATGAAAGTAGATAGAGACAATAGGGGCAACATTTACTACACCTATTCACGCACTCAAGACGATACCAAGCTTAGTAAACCTGGGGAAGTAGTGCTTAGCCCTCACGAAGTTCTACATATTCCCGGTCTTGGCTTTGATGGTATCATCGGTTATTCGCCCATTGCTATGGCGAAAAACGCAGTAGGTATGGCTATTGCTTGCGAGGAATATGGTGCTAAATTTTTTGCTAATGGTGCAGCTCCCGGTGGTGTGCTAGAACATCCGGGCATCGTGAAAGACCCAGAAAGGGTGCGTCAAAGTTGGAATAGCGTCTACCAAGGAAGTAGCAATTCTCATAAGGTAGCAGTGCTGGAAGAAGGTATGAAATATACACCTATTGGTATTTCGCCTGAGCAAGCACAGTTTTTGGAAACAAGAAAATTTCAAATCAATGAGATAGCTCGCATTTTCAGAGTCCCTCCCCATATGGTAGGTGACCTTGAAAAGTCGAGCTTTTCTAATATAGAGCAGCAAAGCATGGAGTTTGTAAAATACACCTTGGACCCGTGGGTGGTGCGCTGGGAGCAGACAATTAACCGTATGCTTTTTTCTAGCGAAGAAAAGAAAACCTACTTTGTGAAGTTTAATGTAGACGGCCTTTTACGTGGCGATTATCAAAGTCGCATGAATGGCTATGCTACGGCAAGACAAAACGGGTGGATGAGTGCTAACGATATTCGAGAATTAGAGAATTTGGACAAAATACCGGTTGAGCTAGGTGGAGACTTATATCTCATTAATGGGAGTATGACGAAACTAGAAGATGCCGGTATTTTTGCGAGGAAGGAGGAAAACAACGATGAAGAAGTTTTGGAAGTGGGAGACGAGGAAGATGGTCAACAAAGAAACCAACGAGGAAGTCGAGGAGCGCATGCTAATCATTAACGGTACTATTGCTGCAGAGAGTTGGCTGGATGATGACGTGACGCCTAAGATTTTTAAGGAAGAATTGTTAGCTGGCACAGGCGATGTGACAGTTTGGATTAATAGTCCGGGCGGTGACTGCATCGCAGCTGCGCAAATCTACACTATGCTTTCGCAGTACAAAGGCAATGTCACTGTGAAAATTGATGGAGTAGCAGCAAGTGCAGCTTCCGTCATTGCAATGGCAGGACGTAAAGTCTTAATGAGTCCTGTATCTATGCTTATGGTGCATAATCCGGCTACTTGGGCCGCAGGAGACAAGGCTGAATTTCAAAAGGTAATAGCTATGCTTAATGAAGTAAAGGAGAGCATTATTAATGCCTATGAGCGTAAGAGTAGTCTTAGCAGAACGCAACTTGCCCATCTCATGGACGAGGAAAGTTGGATGAATGCTAACAAGGCTGTGGAGCTTGGCTTTGCCGATGGTATTTTGGAGCGCAAGAGCGTTGAAAATAATATTGAAATGCCTGTGGTAGCGGAGATTTATTCTAAGGCTTATGTCACTAATTGCTTTAAAGAGAAAATCATTAAAATGTGCAAAATTGCTGCGCCAGTAAAAGAGGAAGAACTGATAGGAACTTCGGTAGATAAGTATTTGGAAGAACTAAATCGTATAAAAAATCATATATAACCTAGGAGGAATTTAACATGAATGTAAATGAATTGCGTGAAAAGAGAACTAAATTATGGGAAGGCGCTAAGGCGTACTTAGAAACTCATCGTAATGAGAAGGGAACGTTAAACGCTGAGGATGATGCAGCCTATAATCGGATGATGGAAGATATGGACGCTTTGGGCAAGGAAATCAAGCGTATGGAAAAGCAGGAAGCTATGGACAAAGAATTAAACCTAGCTATTTCCACTCCCTTAACTGCTAAACCTCAAACAGGCACTATGGCTGAAAAGGAAGGCCGCGCAAGTGATGCCTACAGAGAAGCCATGCTGGTAGCACTGCGCAGTCAATTTAAGCAAGTGCGTGATGTCTTGCAAGAAGGGGTGGACACAGATGGTGGCTATTTAGTGCCGGAGGAATATGACTCTCGTTTAATTGATATCTTAAACGAAGAGAATATTATGCGTAATCTTGGCCATAAAATCACTACTTCCGGTGATCACAAGATTAACATCGCAGCTACTAAACCTGCAGCAGCATGGATTGATGAGGGGGAAGCACTGACCTTTGGTGATGCTACCTTTAGTCAAACCTTACTGGACGCCCATAAGCTCCACGTAGCTATTAAGGTGACGGAGGAACTGCTCTACGATAACGCTTTCAATTTAGAAAGCTACATCATCACTGAGTTTGGTAAGGCATTAGCTAATGCTGAAGAGGATGCCTTCTTAAATGGTGATGGTACTGGTAAGCCTCTAGGTTTATTTGCTGAAACCGGTGGTGGCACTTTGGCTGAAACTTTAACCGCTGGCATTAAGTCTGACGATATGATTAGCCTTATTTATGCGTTAAAGAGACCTTATCGCAAGAGCGCCTCCTTCATTATGAATGATCAAACCTTGATTGCTTTGCGTAAATTAAAGGATACCAACGGAGCCTATATTTGGCAGCCTTCTTACCAAGCAGGTGAGCCGGACAGAATCCTAGGCTATGCTATTCACACCTCTGCTTATGCGCCAAAGGACGCTATTGCCTTTGGTGACTATAGCTACTACAATATCGGTGATCGTGGTACTCGCAGCATGAGTGTACTTCGTGAGCTTTTTGCCGGTAACGGTATGATTGGCTATGTAGCAAAGGAACGTGTGGATGGTAAATTAATCCTTCCTGAAGCAGTGCAAATCTTAAAGCTAGGCGCATAGGAGGCAATAAATGGCAGAGCTATTAATTACAGTAGCAGAAGCCAAAGAATATTTGCGAGTGGACGGAGATGGGGAGGATAAACTCATCTCCTCCCTTATTCTCTTGGCTCAAAAATATGTAAGTGATGTTTTGAAATGGGATGTATCGGAAGAACGCATGGAACCACCCATTAAGCAGGCTATCTTAATAGTCACTGAGCACTTTTATGAGGAGCGTAGCGGTGCTGATGTGCCCAAGGTGGTCATGACACTTCTTCGCCCTTACAGAAATGTGGGGTGGTAGTATGAATCCAGGACAGCTTAATAGTAGAATTACCTTAAAGCATTTAGTGAAGGTGGAAGACGAAGCCGGTGGCTACGAGGAGCATTATGAGCCTTATGCTACAGTGTGGTCTAAAGTGGTCAATAAGACCGCAGCTAAAAGTTTAGAAGCAGAAGAAATTATATCCATAGCAGACTATGAAATTACCCTTAGATTTAGAAAAGACGTTCTTTTTACGGACAGAGCCTATTCAATTGACAAAGAATTTATTCAGCTCGCACCCAGTGTAGATGTCCTCGAAAAGCACAAATATCTAAAACTTTTAGTAAGACAAGTAGTACCGGAGGGGCTAGATGAGTGAAATTAAAGTAGATGGACTCGAACGTACAGTTTCGAAGTTACAGGAAATGCGTATCGCGTCCTCAGAGGTAGTGCAAAAGGAAACTAGAGCCGGTGCTAATGAAATACGTAAGCGTGCTAGGCAATTAGCACCTAAACGTACCGGTAAGCTGCGCAAAAGTATTAAGGCGAAGCGGTGCAAGACCAAGGATGGTTATTTGGTGAAGCCGTACTATTACGTAGCTCGTTTTCAAGAGTATGGCACTAGGCGTGGCACTCCTGCGGTAGGCTTTATGAAACGCACCAGAGAAGAACTCCTGCCTAAAGTGCAGGAGCACATTATGGCTGCCATCGCAAAGGTGGTGGGCAAATGAATTTGCAGCTTATTAATAAGTCTATTTACGATAGACTGCGAAATATCAAAGGTATTACCGTAGCAGATAGCGTTACAGTAAATGCCAAACGTCCCTATATAGTGTTGGCTGAAACAACAGTTACTTCCTGGAACTCCAAAACCACCCAAGGTTATGAAGTCACCACGGGAGTACTTGTTTATTCGGACTATAAGGGTGATAAGGAAATAAATGAAATTGTGGCCAAGGTACATGAAGTGCTTAGTAGTAAGATTTTATTGCCTTTAGGCTACAAGGTCATCACGCAAAGCATTGAAACAGTTAGTGTGGAGCGGATGGAAGAGTACCGAGAAGCACAGCTAGATGTAAATTTAAAAATATTTAAGGGGGAATAAACCATGAGTGGAACACCAGTAGATGGCGTAGATTTTTTAATTAGTGTGAATACAAGTACGACAGCAGTACCGGAATACAAGATTTTAGGGGGTCAGAGGAGTGCTACCTTTAAGCGTCAGGCTGACGAAATAGATGCCAGTTCTAAAACCAGTGAAGGTTGGAAGGATACTATTCCAGGGCTTCGCAGCTGGGGCATTGATGCAGATGCCTTAGTGCTAGAAAGTGACGATGCCTACGCAAAGCTTGACGAGTGCTATATGAATAGAACTCCTGTGGATATTAAGTATACGCGCAAGGACGGCTCCTTTTGGACGGGCAAGGCAACTATTACCGACCTTTCCGAATCCAGTCCTCATAACGATGTAGCAACCTATACCTTGACCTTGTCCGGTATTGGTAAGCCGGTAAGAACTGAGGCAGAAGTAGCAGGAACGGAGGATGGCGAATGATTTATATTAAACTAGATGGTAAAGATAAACCCTTGCGTTATGACATCAACTCCGTGACACGTATTGAAGAACTCTTTGGTGGTAAGAGTTTAATTACTATGCTTTCTAATCCTGCCTATTTTGGCTTTAGTCTTATTCGCGCTCTCTTATGGGGCGGTTTAAGATATCGTGAAAAAGGTTTAACCTTGGACAGAACGGGCCTCCTCATGCAGGAATATTTAGATGCAGGTGGTTCTTTGGGAGATATTAGCGATAAGGTAATGGCTGCTCTTATGGAAGCTGGTATCTTTAAAGCAAATGCTGAGGAAGAAGTGAGCGAAGAGGAAGAGGGTTTAAACTAGCTCAGTCTTGCACGGAATATGCTGAGGAGATGGCAGGATATGCTCTGGTGGAACTTGGCCTTAAGCCTTGGGAATTTAAAAGGCTTACCCTTAGTGAATTTATGCGCATGCTAAAGCTTCAAAGGGAGGCTAAGCGCCAAGGGTATATCCGCAGGGCTGAGCTAGTAACTATTGTGATAAACGCCTGTGGAATGAATCTCAAAAAGGGCGTAGAAGTAAAAGATTTATTAGGTTTCGATCCCTACAAGAAGGAAACGGAACTAATTACCAAAGAAACTGCAGCAGAAGATTTGGCGCTACTTAAACAAAAGCTAGGAGGTGAGAGCAGTGGACGCTAAGACTATGACTATCTTTGTTAGGGCAAATATTGAGAACCTAAGCAAGAATTTAGCTCAAGTAGAAAAGAACATGAATACGGTCTTTGGTAAAAATACCATGCAGCTATCTAAAAAGTTTGCATTAGGCATAGGGGCAGCAGCTGCTGCTCTCGGTGCTTTTAGTGCTGCCTGTATCAGTGCTGCAGATAAAGAGCAGGAAACTATCCGTATGTATACCAGCCTTATTGGCAGTGCGAAAGAAGCTAAAGCTCTCATGGCGGACTTATCTAATTGGGGTACCAATGTACCTTTTAATATGGATGAGATGGAAAACACAGCTAAGAAGCTCCTAGCTACAGGCGTAGCAGCTCAAGACCTCATTCCTATTCTAGATAATCTAGGTAATGCAGCTGCTATGACCGGTAGTGGGCAAGCTGGAATAGACGCTATGACGGACGCTATTAGCCGTATGAGCATGACCGGCACTGCCACCTCTAAGGATATGAAGCTCTTAATTAATAACCAAGTGGATGCCTATGGGTATTTAGCTAAATACCTAAATACGGACGTTGCCACAGCTATGGACATGGTGAAGAATAAGAGCGTGGATAGCGGTACTGTGATAAACGCTTTAATGCAAGGTATGCAAAAGGACTTCAAGGGCGGTATGGATAACATGGAAAAGTCCATCTCCGGTATGCTAGGTACTATTAAGTACAACCTTGGTGAGGCGATGGAGGATATCGGTGGAGCTCTCATGGATAGCTTTGGTATTACTGACATCATGGCAAAAGCCACCGAAGCAGTGCGCAAATTCACTGTAGCCATTAAAACCTATGGCGTCAGAGAAACATTAGAGAATTTCGTACCGCCTTGGCTGGAAGGGACTATTTTAGCTATTGCAGCTGCTATGCTAGGCGCAGCAGTTCCGTCCATTTTAGCTATGGCAGCTTCCTTAGCCTCGGCAGTCGTAGCAGCCTTGCCCTTTATTGCTGTGGCAGCTGCCTTAGCTGTGGTAGCTTTTGTGGTATATAAAGCGTGGGAGCCGCTAGGAGATTTATTTAGTAATGTGTGGAGCTATATTGTTAGCTCCTGCACGAAAGCCTGCAACAGCGTTTTAAATACCTTGTATGGCTTTGTGCAAAAGGCTATTAATTATTTAAGACCGGTCTTTGATTTATTTGGTATGGATGCTGCTGCAGATAGATGGTCTGCTGCCGTAAGTAAGAAGCTACAAGTAACTTCAGAAAATATCGTCACAGCAAACGAAAAGCAAAAAGCAGCTAGTAGCGGTATGGATATGTCCGTAGATGCTATTATGGCAAAATTAAAGGGGAGCGGTAAGACTATCTTTGATGTGCCGGATATACTGGCAGATACCAAATGGCAGGGGTGGCATGGAAAGACTGTAGAAGGTAGCAGTGGTGCCAGTGGTACGGATAAGAAGATAAATTCCATAGATAAGAACACGGCAGCTATTGCTAAAAGCACTACCAGTGGCAAGATAGCGGTAGACAAAATGCGTGCTCTCCAAGGTAAGATTGCTTTTTACGCAGCAGATGGTACGAATTGTATGCGTACTATTGGTATGGCTTTAGAAGGTACGCCTTTTGAAGGTGTTATCAATGTAGATACTGCCTACGAGATTGCGAAAAAAGAAGGCCTTGATAGAGGGACAGATTATACACCTAAAGCTGGGGATACTATTCTAGTGGGTGGCTATGATAAATATGGCAATTGGGACCCACGTATGCACGCTGCTATGGTCACAGAAAATAATGGCGTTATCCAAAATGGGAAAAGCCATAACGGGGTATATGAATCTGGCCTTACTCCTCAGCAGATGTTTGGGGACGATATTACTGGCTATATTGCGACAAGTCAGCTTTTCGGAGATAGCTATGATGCCGTAGGGAAAAAGAGTGCTAAGAGCTTAGTACAACAAGCTGCAGAATGGGCAGAAAAGTTAAATGCCATCAAGGATAAGGCTAAAGAAATAGCTACAGAAGTAAATAATCGGCTAGAGCTTGTAGGCCTTAAAGGCGTAAGGCGAGATTTGATAGAAGTAAACCAAGAAGCTAAAAAGAACATAAGCGACATGGAAAACCGCTATAGGGATATGTCCTTAGAGTTTCAAAAGGCAGATGCTCTAGAACAAGAGGCTATGAAGCAAGCCTGGAAGGATGCCGGTATTGCTTTTGAAGAACTTGAGAATAAGAAAGTAGCCTTTGCTGCGCAGACTGCCAAGGAGCGTCAGCTCATAGAAGCTGAAACACAGCAGAAGATTAAAGACTTAAATTATGAGCGTCAAAAGTTTATAGATGATTTGGATGAAGCTAAAAAAGATGGGGACTTCACTCGTGCCTATGACCTTTTAAATACAGAAGAAGCTTTAAATGACCTACGTCTAGAAAATGCTAAGAACTTTGTGGATGGCTATATAAGTGTATGGAAAACTGCTCATACTGGCTATATAGATGCCCTAAAGAATTCTATTGGTGAAGTAAATAGTTCCTTTGAGAGCTTTTTCCAAAGTGTATTGTCCGGTAAGAAGAACCTGGGCGATGCCTTTGTAGATTTACTTTCTAGCTTTGTCAGTATGGTGCAGGAGATGGTAGCTCGTTGGGCAGCAGCAGAGCTTACGGAGAAAATCTTCGGTGGCTTTAGGAAAAAGGATAATACTTCTAGTGGTGGCGGTGGTAGCTTTTTAGGCAATCTAGGCGGCGCTATTGTAAGCTCCCTCTTTAGCATTCCAGGTAAAGCCAGCGGTGGTGTTGCAAGTGGTTTAACCTTGGTGGGTGAATATGGGCCTGAGTTAGTCCGCTTTAATAGTCCGTCTAGGGTATTTAATAATAGAGATACCAGAGCACTTTTAGGTGGCGGCGGAAACGTTAATATGTATGTGAATACTCCGGACGCAGAAAGCTTTAAACAGTCTAGAGCACAAATAACCTCTGGCCTTGCTGCCATGGTAGCTAGGGGAAGGAGAAACAGTTAATGAGTTCATTATTTCATGAAGTAAGATTTCCATTAACAGTAGGGGCTGGGTCCACTTTTGGACCTAGCTATTCTACGGATATTGTTACTATGCCTAATGGGGCAGAGCAAAGAAACGTGAATTGGAGCTACCCAAGATGTTCAGGTAGCGTATCTATGCCTGTCAGAGAAGAGGAAGATTTTTATAAGCTTTTGACCTTTTTTCACAATCGCTGCGGTCGTGCCTATGGTTTTCGCTTTTATGATTACTTTGATCATGTTGGGAACAGGGAATATTTAGGCAGGGGTGATGGTGGCATTAAAACCTTCCAACTGCGTAAATATTACATTGATGAAGAGCTGTGGATTGCTAAAGAACGGAAGATAGTAAAGCCTATAGAAGGTAGTTTGCATATCTACTTCATACCTATTGACGAGAAGGAGGACTTCTCTTGGCAGAAGGCTGTGGAGATAAAGCAAAATAAAGAAGGCGATGAACAGCTCTTTAATTGGAGCTGTGATTATAGCGCAGGTCTTATTACCTTTAATGTAGCTCCTGCTGTCAATACGCTAGTCGTAGCATCATTTAACTTTGATGTTCCGGTACGTTTTGACACCGACTCCATGACGGCTAATTGGGAATTAGTCCAAGCAGCAGGCTGGACAGACGTGCCCTTGATAGAATTGAAGTTATGAGTATTGTAAAACAGCTAAACGAAAATACATTGCTGTAAATCATCTAAAAGCTTATAATAAAAAAAGAGAGCTTTATGGGGGTGATTGTATGAATACACTTAGTTTTAGACTAGATAGATTTGAATTTGGTGCTGATTCAAAACCAACCTTTGTTACGAGGATATTTATTGATGGTAAAGATTTTCTTGATATGATTGTTGATTACGAAAAGGAGTTTCTAGCAATTGGTAATGAAAAGGGTGCAGAAGGTGGTTTTGTACCTATTTATATTAGTGAGCTATATAACAATTTAACAAAGCATTGTTATAATCCCGTATTTGACTGGGAGGCTAATATTTTTGGCTGCGTTTGTGGTGTCACAGAATGTGAACCATTTACTATACGTGTTGATGAGGGGAGACGTGTTGTAGTTTGGTACGACTTTAGCAGGGCGTTTCGAGGAGATTGGACATATAGAAATTTAGGACCATATGTTTTTGAAAAAGAACAATATGATGATGCTATAGCGAGGTTAAAAGTATGGATGGATAATGATGACCTTGCTATGGAAGAATACTGTTTCCAAATGGTTATTGATATTGCTGATAAAATCGTTAACTTTCTAAAAAAATTGCCGCGCGATCCCAAAGTAAGCTTACCTGGTTCTTTTTGGACATCGATGGTTTATTTCTTTCAAGATGAAGATGAAGTTTATTGGGATAGGTATGATGATATTCTAGACGGTCAATTTTATAATATCTATTTTCCTTCAGAGGATATTGATAAAGATATGCTGGAACGGTATTTTGATGCACTGGACTCAGATGAATTTAAGCCCATTGATAAAGTGAAAAATGCCGTAAAAAGACGAATTTATAACATGGCTGAAAATGAAGAATTACCAATTGAAGAGGATGAACTAGAAGATGAAAACGAAAATGATGAGGACAGTAATGAGTATGCCCACTGGGACGAAGATGACGAGGACCGTAATGATGATTTGGAGGACCAGATAAAACCTGAATTGGTAAAAGAAGAATGTTTAAGAAGACTCAAATTAATAGTTCTGGATGAAACATGTATTAGCGAATTTGATAAATATGATACAGTTATGATAAGTGAGCCGCCTAAAGGTGCTTTATATGGACTAGAAACAGAGGATAAGGAAAACATCGCAAAACTAGAGGGCATTAATCATTGCAAGGTATATTTGATTGTGAGATCATTTACTAACTTAGGAACGATGGATTCTTTCTTGTTTGTAAATAACAGACAATCTGAATGGGAGCATCTAAAAGAACAATTAAAAGAAGGTTATGCACAGGCTTATGTCATAAATCATGATATATATGGTGTGGACTACGGGACTATTGGTTTACAAATGGCAAGTGGAGGTGCTCCAATAAGAAAGTTTTAGCTTTTTTTAAGCATTATCACATTAAATTGTGGTAGTGCTTTTTTATTGCCAGAAAAAGGAGGAGCTATGAGTGTATTAAGTATTTATGGTGGTGATGTTACGGCAGGAGATGCAGATGGTGACCTAATTACCAATGAGCGTAAGCTGGCCTTAAAAGGACTGCGTGGTAATCCAGTCACCAAAACATATGCCCTAAGAACCTTGGGTACTTCTACTCCTGCCTTAGTTGTGAAGATGGACATTATAGGACCACAGAAGGAATGGTTTAGCATTTCCCTGGACGGGAGCAAATGGGGCAATCATTTAGACGTGGCCTATATTAAAGGGGAGAATGTTTTATTCTTTATTAAATGCAATGTACCAGAAGACGCTGATTATGGTAATAACCTAGCTAACTTCTTGGTACTGGATTATTTTGGAGGTGTGTAATTTGGGACTGCATTTTATTATAAATGGCAAAGAGGGCGCACAAGATGGAGAGGAGCTTAGTCAAGGTGACTTTACTAACCCTCTACTTTTTGATGGTTTTTATCCTGCCGCAGGTGTAACTCTCTATAAAGGAAAAACCATATTTTTACGAGCGGATGAAGGTGAAGAGTACTATCTAGTGCAGGTGGAAATCAGAGGTGCTAATGCGCGTAAGTTTTACGTGGCTAATGGGGTAGGTTCAAACTATGGTATGGACTATTATGGCAGCTCTGTCAATGATTCTATTAACTACGGTGGAATTTATTACTATCGTGATGGATTGCTCTTAGGTAAGGTAGGAGATACCAATACGCCTATTAAAATATTAGCTTTGGTCAATGGTAATGAGGATGATAGTCCTGACCTTACCACAAAAATTTATGCAAGGAGCTGTTACAATGGCGCATCTTAAAGTTTATTTAAAAGGAACTCCTGGAGCTGCAGATGGTGAGGAGTGGACGGACGATACCACCATTAAGGGCATTATGACTAATACTCAAGCCAGTAGTAGAGGTCATGGTTGTGCTTTTTTGCCGATTTGTTTACGCTGCGAAGAAGGCTTTAAAGCTAGTAATGTAAAGCTAGTAGGCGTGAATAAGACCTACTATGTAATGTTCTATAGCGGTTATAATGATTCTGATCAATATTTTAGAACCTTAGAGCGGTTTAAAAAAGTGATGGCTAGCTGTAGTAAGAATGTTAATTCTCTCTATTCTTCTGCTACAGGAATTGATGTAGGCACGACCAATGTGCTGATCGTACTTGCCGTTATGGGAAATATTGACGATAGTACTTCTTTAACAGATTTAATCTCTATTTCGTATATTGAGGATGCGGTAGCATGAATGAAGTAATTGTTTTAAAAGCTAAAAGGCAGATAAATGTGGTTGCGGACAACGAAATAACGGGTGACGTTAAGCGTGTCTATAGCTCCGTTCCACTCATGCTAAAAGCAAAAAGAGCCATAAACATTCCAAGTGATGGTGAAATAACTGGTGATGTGGAGCGCAGCTATGAGCCTGGAGGATTTACGCTTAAAGCTAAACGTGCTATTAATACTCCTGCTGATAGGGGAATAAAAGCTGATGTGGAGCGTATCTGGACAACAGGCGGTATTCGCATTAAAGGTAAACGGCTCATCAATGTTCCTGCTGATAACGAAATACAGGGCGATTTTATTCGTATCGCCTTTGTAACTTTAGACCATATGTCGGAGCGACATAATATTCTTTTAACGGTAGAGCAGCCCTATGGCATACCTTGGATGCAAAGCGAAATCGTCCATAGCGCTTGGTGCTGGAAACTTACACGCACGGATGGTGTGGTATTGGGCTTTACTTCTCATGATCAGGATATTATCTATAACGGAGTAACCTATAAAGCAGCTACTGGTTTTGCCCCATCGGCGGTTTCTACTTCCGGAGACATGGCCGTAGATAATCTTGATGCGGAAGGAATGCTTCGAGGGGACTCTATTACTGCAGAAGATTTACGCAAGGGGCTTTATACCAATGCTGCTATTGAGGTATTTCTCATCAATTACCAAAATATTAAAGACGAAGTATTCCTCATGCGTAAAGGGACTTTAGGAGAAGTGACCTATGGCAAGAACGGCTTTAAGGCGGAAATACGTGGCCTTATGGAAGCCTACCAACAACAAACTGGCAAGGTGTATCAAAAGAGCTGCCGGACGAATTTAGGCAGTCGTGAATGTGGTATGTATCTACCAAATCTTACTTTTAGTGGCTATGTGAAAGGTATCCAAGAAGATGGTAGTTTTGTGATAGATGTAAAGCAGGCTGAGGACTATTTCTCCTACGGGATTATTACTTTTACCTCTGGAAAGAACGCTGGTAGCCAAATGGAGATAAAGAAGTACCATGCCAATGGTAGGACGGAGCTATTTTTGCCTTTAGGTGAACCAGTGGGTCTAGGTGATACTTTTACTATTGTGGCCGGCTGTGATGGGAATGCTACTACTTGTAGAAATAGATTTCATAATCTGGTGAATTTCAGAGGCGAGCCTTATATCATCGGGAATTCTTATTCAGCTAGTTATCCGGTCAGCTCCTCTAACAATATAGTCAGCGAAGGTGAAGATGTGAGAGTAGGTGCATATAAATGGGAATAACACGAAATGAAATAGTGGTAGAGGCTCAAGGATGGGTTGGTACTAAATGGCAACATCAGCAAGCCAAGAAGGGTGTAGCTTGTGATTGCGCAGGTCTTGCCAGAGGTGTTTATGCTGAAGTATCTGGTACGCATGTGGAAGTCATGGATTATCCACAAAGCTGGCATTTGTTTAAGAAGGAAGAGCGACTTTACGAAACATGCCAAGAACTTATGGATGAAGTAGCTCTTACCAGCATTAAACCTGGAGATGTTTTGCTCTTTGCTTTTAGACCGAGGTTTGTTAGTCACCATCTTGGCATCTACATTGGTCGCAATTTGTTTATTCATAGCGATATGGATGCAGGAAAGGTGATAGTAAGTCGTTTGGACAGCTTTTGGAAAGGTAGATTGCGCAGTGCTTTTAAGTTTCGGGAGGTGGTGGACTAATGGCAACTATTGCAGCGAGCCTAGTCTTAGCTGCTAATCCTATGAGCTTTTTCAGCTCTTTTTTAGTCATGGCAGCTGCTAGTATGGTAGATAGCTATATTATCTCTGCTTTAACGCCTGGTTCAGAAGTAAGTCAAGGTCAGGTAAATGATCTCTCCGTTCAAACTTGCACAGTAGGTACTGGTATGGCCAAAGGCTACGGCAAGGTAAGACTTACTGGAAATATTATCTGGGGGACGAAGTTTACCGAGCATATTAAGAAAACAACTTCTTCTTCTGGAGGTAAGGGCGGTGGCGGAGCTAAAACTACCACAACTACTTATACCTATTCTGCATCCTTTGCTATTGCATTGGCCAATGGCCCTATTGTAGGCATTGGTGATGTATGGGCGGATGGCAATGATATATCTTTAAAGGACTTAGATTACAGACTTTATACGGGAACAGACACGCAAATGCCTGATGACTTTATGGAGGCTATCGAAGGTGCAGGAAATGTGCCAGCCTATAGAGGTATGGCTTACATTGTCTTTCGTAATGTTATCTTGACGGACTTTGGTAATAGAATACCTACCTTTAGCTTTGTGGTAGAGTTTCCTAAAAATGATTTAAAAGAAATAGTGGAAGATATTAGTGAAGAAGCAGGACTTATTATTCAGCAGGAAGTAGATGCTACTAGCTTAGAAGGGCTCAAGGTAGATGGCTTTCTCCGCAGTGGTACTAAAACCTTCCGTGAGCAAATGGAAGAGCTAAGAGTGGTACACATCTTTGAAGGTGTGGAGCGCTTTGGGAAGATAGTCTTTGCTCCTCGTGACTTTTCTAGGGTAATAGCAGTAAGCTCAGGAGAAATAGGAGCCTATGAGAATAAAGCCAGTGATGAGCCTATTGCTACAGCTACCAAGTATGATATGGAGTTACCGAGACGTCTTACCATTAAATATCTGTCCAAGGATAATGATTACCAGACTGGTAGTCAAACTGGCTACAGACAATTAACCGGTGCTATTACGGAGCAAAGCGTATCTACTTCTGTAGTTTTAACAGATAGCGCAGCTAAGGCCGTAGCAGAGATGAGGTTGTACGAATTATGGATGGCAAGGACTAGTCATGATTTTAAGCTACCCATGAAGTATGGCTATATTTTGCCGGGAGATATTTTGCAATTATCCATGCCCAATGCTACAGGTACACAGCTGGTGGTAGTAAACAAGGCGAACTTTGGTAGACCTGGCATAAATGTAATATCTGCTACCAATGTGAATGCTAGTAACTATAAGCTAGTAACGCGTCCGGTGGATGAAGTGCCAGATGTCATAGAAAGTATTCCTAGTGAAGTATTTGTTTTTATTCTAGATTTTTCCAAGGTGCCTATGGATACTGCTAGCGGTGATGATTACATTTATCTAGCTATTGGTGCTAAGCAATTCTATGGCGCTAATGTTTACCGCTCTTATGATGCAGGCGTAAGCTACGAGCATCAGCTAACTTTTACTGGAGCCGCTACCTTTGGCAAGGCACTTACTGTTCTAGAAGGTGCAAATCATCAGTATTGGGATAATGGGCATAGCGTAGATATTGAACTAGCTGCAGGAGCTTTGGAAAGCCATAGCAAAGAAGAACTTTTGAACTTTGCCAATGCTGCAGTTTTGGGTGATGAGGTTATTCAATTTACAAATGCCGAGCTTATAGCAGAAAATACCTATAGGCTGAGTGGTCTACTTAGAGGACGCAATGGAACTGAGCATAGGGTAAATAGTCATGTCATAGGAGAACGATTTATTCTTCTAAGTGTTAGTGGCGTAATGCAGTTGCCTATTTCTACAGAAGATTGGTATTCAGAGGTTAATCTGAAGATTGGGCCTAGGGTACATAACATCATCAACGATAGCTACAAAAACTACAACTTCACACCTCAAGGTGAAATTTATAGGCCTTGGAGCGTGTGTAGCGTAAAAGTAAAGCGTGATGGTGCGAAATACATGATTTCATGGAAACGCAGAACTCGTAAAAATGGCGCCTGGAAGGATTATGCAGATGTGCCTTTAAGTGAAAATACCGAGGCCTACGAAGTGGAGCTATTAGATAAAGCTGGTAAGGTGTTAGAAACTAGAAGTACTGGTGTACCTAGCCTAGAATACGAAGGAGCAGGTTACATGGCCAGAATTTATCAAATTAGTGAAGTCAGAGGTAGGGGCCTAGGAATGGAGGTAATTTTATGATGACAAAAAGAATAGGACTGGAATACCTAGAGGTAAACCAATCCCAAAAGGAAGTAACGGTAAATGAAGCCTTTAATAGGCTAGACCTTTTCGTAGGCCTTACTGTAGATAATATTTTGAGCAGTCCTCCTAGCAGTGCTAGTGAAGGGGCTGCTTTTTTAGTAGGTACAAATCCTACTGGGGCCTTTAGTGGCAAGAAAAACTATATTGCACATTACCTCAATGGCGCATACGAATTCTATGCTCCCATTGAAGGGATGAGGATATATGTGACTTCTAGCAAAGAGGACTACAGATATTTATGTGCTACTTGGCTGAAGATAACTGAACCAAATATTCAAGTAGTGACAAGCCTTCCGACAAATCTTGTGGCTGGTGTTATTTATATGGTGACGGAATCATGATTACTATTGGGGGAAAAAAGGTGAAAAATATCATGGTAGGCAGTAAAAATGTCAGCAAAGTCTATGTTGGCAGCAAGCTAGTATGGTCAAGTGGTGAAATGCCAGTCGAGCCTACCAACATTTATGATAAGTTTGTGGCAGATATTTGGGCCTATGTGCGCTATGCAAATAAGGTATTTAATATTTCTACCAATGCTAGTAACCTCATGGCACGCTGCGTGGTAGAGCCTAAAACGACTTATATTGTAGAAATACTCATGGATACACGCTTTAGGGTATTTAGCTATACGGGCCAGCCGGTAAGTGGAACAGAGCTAAGCGCGGTCTTAATAGATGAGCTGGACGATAATGGGGAAGGTTCTCTTAATGCTAAACGCAGACTTACAATTACCACGGGCGCTGATCATAATATGCTTTATATCGGCTATTGGACAAGTACTGGTAGTTTAAGTTCAGAAGATGTGAGAAATAGCATAAAAATATATAAGGAGAGTGATTAAATGAATAAGGAAGCATTATATGGGGCTATTATGGATAGCCTCAAGAATTTACAGGACGTCTGGGCAGTAAAGCTCATGACGTCTTTTTTCTTGGCGGTAGTATACAATCTGCACGTGCAGCTCCTAGTAGCTTTCGCTGTTTTAGTGTTTTTAGACTTAGGCACTAAGTGGCTGGCATTATCCAAGATGCATTTGGAGAACCAAGGCAAGGAAACAAATCTTTGGTATGAGCTGAAGAATATACCAAAAGCAAGACGAGCTGGCTATATTCGCTCTATGGAAATGAAAAATAGATTTATTGGCAAGATGTTCATTTACTGCCTTTTGACTTTTGCCGGAGGTCTTGTAGATGTGATGCTCGTATCTCAAGCCAAGCCATCACTTGCTGTGGCACTAGTTGTAGGCTATTTATCCGTCAATGAGCTTTTATCTATTGTAGAGAATTTGGAAGATGCTGGCGTAGAAGAAGCGAAACGCCTTAAAGAAATTATCGATAAGAAAAGGGGTTAGAATTTATGAAGAAGATATCCTTAATTAAATTACGCAAACTAGCAAGACGTGCCAATGGCTATGTGGACACCATTTATGTCCATTGGAGTGCCGGGCGCTACCATCAGTTTTTTGACGATTACCATATCAATGTGGATGATGATGGCAGTATCTATATTAGCACTACTGACCTTACAGAAACCTTGCCACATACCTGGCAGAGAAATAGCAGAGCTATTGGTATCTGCTTTGCCGGCTGCTATGGGGCAGAGCCTCATAATGGCTTTGATACCGACTTTGGTGACTATCCACCTACGCAAGCTCAAATGGATGGAGTATGTCAAGCTATTGCAATTTTGTGTGAGGAGCTAGGCCTGCCTGTGGATTATGAGCATGTAAAGACTCACTGCGAGGCAGCAGAGGAAGATGACTATGGACCCAGTACGACTTGTGAGCGTTGGGACTTGTGGTATTTACCAGATTTACCTAATGAAGAGGCGGTTAAACATGGTGGAGAGGTAATTCGTGGCAAAACGGCCTGGTGGCAGAAAAAAACTGACCATAACATTTGAGTATGGTCAGTTAAAGTATTATTTAGCTAAAGGTGCAATTACTAAAGTTTTTCCTAAGGGAGCAAGAACCTTTAGCACCGTACTAAGATTGGGAGAGGTACTTCCTTTTTCCATTCTAGCAATGATGGGTTGCTTAACACCGCTAAGCTCTTCTAATTTCTTTTGACTAAGACCTTGTTCGTGTCGCGCTTTTATAAGCTCACCAATTAGAGCTACTCGCAGATTACTGGCTGCTATTTCTTCTGGGGTAAAGAATTCCTTTTCTACTTCATCCCAGCTGTGTCCAATAGGACTAAATTTTTTAGTGGTCATTTCTATTTGCTCCTTTCAGCGTATTCCTTATACATACAATACTTTAAAGTTATTGAAAATGCAAGTCATAATGCAAAAAATGCCATAAAGAATATTGGCAAAAAAACCTCTGAAAAACGACCGCGAGATTTGCCCTGTGAGCGGTTTTTAGAAGGTGGTTGGTACTGTTTGACCTATGAAAAAACGACTATAATACACACTTTGAGCATTATAGCCGTTTATTAGAATTTGAGGTGGTGAAATGGATAATGAAAAGAAAAAATATATGCTTTGCGGTGCTGTTTGCTTTGTGCTTATTTTGCTTGCCGGCTATTTCTTATGCAGGGACGTATCAGATAACGGAACAGGAACTCGCCCAATTAGAGATGAACTTACTACAGCTACAGGAAAGCAACGAGCACTCACAAAAGGAATTGAAGGAGTTGAAGCTAGAACTGAAAACATCCAAGAGCGAGTTAGTAAAAGCGAAGCAGGAATTGACGCTGCTACAGACCGAGCTGAGGACGTTGAGGGAAAACTCACTAGCTCAGGAGAGCTTATTGCAAAATGCCAACAAATCCTTAGAGATATACGCGCAAGAGGAGAAGCAAAGAACGAAAGCAATTAGGACTCAGCGCAATGTGGCATATGGCATTGGCGTAGGATTACTCTATGCTTTGATAAGGAAATAGTGGCTTTACTTACCCATCAGGGATTAAATTCCTTGGTGGGTATATTTTTTTGTGAAAAAGACCGCCAGCATATAGCTAACGGTCTAATGAAACTAAATGATTAAATCTGGATATTTTTCGCGGATGCAAGAAGCAATTTTTTTGAGTCTAGATAACATGGTTGTACGGTGAATGCCTAATTTGTTAGCAATGTCAGTGTCGGATAAACCATTAAGACGCATTGATGCCACTTTTAGTGCAAGTGGAGCAACGGTTTGTAGATGCTCGATAATATCCCCAGCTATAAATTGGTTGTCCACGGCATCTTCAAATGGTAAAATATCTGCTTCAAGAAATTCAAGCATATTGAAATCTTGACCTTCGTCAGATTGGTAAATATAATCTAACGAGAGCTGGTTGCCAGCAACTTTGTACTTGCAGGCTTCACAGTCCATGTCACAGAACCACCATTTTTTTCTTGGACAGATGCATTTACCGCATCGTTGTTGAGATTGGCGGTAGTAACTAATATGCTTTGTGCTTTCTCGATATACGTCTTCAGAAACCGGTACCCATATTTTTTGAGAACGTAGATAAATACTGAAGTTTTGCTCTTTTTTGCTTTGATTGTCATTGATTGCCATTTGATTTCTCCTCTCGAATTGTCGAGAAGCGGAGATAAACCAAATGGCTGCCAGTATTGCTTTTCATAAGATGGTCACCTCATACGGATTGCTCCGCCTCAAATTGGTGACCAGCCGTTCGTTAAGCTGGCACTGTATATTCAATTTCTTCCATCCATCAGCTACGAACACACTACCCGGCCGGGATAATAGTGAGCTGATTTCAGGAAAAGTAGTTTAATGTCATGCTTGGGACGTGCAGTTTGACGGTATGTGTCCTTTTCTCAATGTAAAAATCCATAATGAACATGAAATATCCTTTTCACAAACTAAAAGTTTGATAAATGGACACAGGCGTGATATAATATTAAAAACTAATTTTGCGTCAAATCCCCTGTGCCATTTGTTCTGCTTTTATTATAGAAAATGGCCCTTATTGATTTGGGGATGGTTTGGAGCACCGTGGTACATCGTGGTACAAATTAACGAGAAGGAGAAATATGCGTGGAATTCAAAGTATTTTTTTCAATGCTAAAAAACCGAATATCAGATGGTGCGGATGTCCCGTATTTCTTCAGAGATTTAATTGCGATGATTACGGATGTTGCGGAAGATGAATGGGGCACACCGAAAGACCCGTCAACGAAGTTATCAAAGGAAAGCACAATTCGGTCATATGCGAAGCGAAATTTGTCCCAGAAATTTGCGCAAAGCATTGTTTACAGACTGACACCAGAAGCCTTTGTAAGTACAATTGAAGATCGTCCGGATACAGTGCTGCGTCTGTTAGCCGAGGATTACAAGGGCTATGATGCATCTGCTGATGAGAGCAATATTGCAACACTGTTGGCGAATTGTTTTGTAGATATCATTCGCAGGACTGCCGGACTTGTGCAGCAGACAGAGTTAGAGAGGCAGAAGCAGATTCAGGCAGAAGTTGATATAAGAAACAGGTACGGAGATTACTTGATTAATGAAGCCGGTTATACATGTCCGTTTCCGGGTTGCGGGCATTCTCTTGTGATTAGCAATACTGGAAAGTCGACGAATTTGTTCAATGTTGCGCTTATAGATAAGAAAAAAGCGCCAGAGGTTTCAAACCTACTGGCGCTGTGTCCGAGATGCTATGGTACATATTCTGTTGATGATAATCCAAAGATTAGTAAGGAACTTAAATCTGTAAAAAAAATAATTATAAGTCACAATAAAAACATACAGCTACTGGATGACCTTCCGCTTGAAAAAGGGATTGTTGGTGTTATATCAAGGATACCGAAATTGAATGAAAAGGAACTATCAGTGGTATCTTTTGACCCAAAGGAGATTCAGCAAAAGCTGGAGCCTTCTGAGAATATGGCACTTTATATAACGGTAAAAACGTATGTGGCTACTTACTATGTTAAGCTTCGTGAAATCATGATGAATGCTGATAAACGTGGAAGCATTGATTATGACGAAGTACAAGACCAGATGCGAGCAATATATAAACGCATGAAAAAGACGAAAAAATCGAATGCGGAAATATTCAACGAGATTGCGCAGAAAATCCACAAGGTGAGCCTACAAGAGGATATTTACTGCCAAATTGTTGTATCCTACTTCATTCAGAGTTGCGAGGTGTTTGATGCAATTACCGAATAAATTATATTCATACAAAAACAGTACGCTTGCATTGATGCCGGTCGTACTAAATGAAATTAAACAAAATCCAATACCTGTGGAGTCTTTATATATCCGATTAAGATCTATACTAAAAGACCCAACAGACTTTATGTCCGTAATGGATTGTTTGTATGCACTCCGGGCAGTAGATATCAATGATGAGGGGGAGGTGTTTATATGCTTATAGAAATGTGGTCACCTGCTTTCAAAGAAAAAGGTGAACAGCGCCCACCGATTAGGTTTAAAAAAGGACTGAATGTTGTTCTCGGCAAAGAGGACGGCGCTATGTCTATTGGTAAATCATCAGCACTTCTTGCGATAGATTTTGTATTTGGTGGAAATACCTACATTAAGAGTGATGGTGTAAGCAAAGAAGGCCATCATATCATTTATTTTGCTTTTGAATTCGATGGAGATAAGAAATACTTTGCCAGAAATACAGGTGCTGCTGATACAGTACAAATTTGCGACAGCAACTACGAACTTACGGGTAATAGTTTTTCAAAGTCTGAATTTGTGGAATGGCTGAAAGTGCAGTATAAAATGGACTTCACAGGCATTTCCTTTAGAACTGCGCTAAGTAGCTTCTTCCGAGTGTACGGCAAGAAAAATACCGATGAGTTGAATCCGCTTCAGGGTGTGCGTGGACAGAATATGGAGAAATCCATAACCACCATTTTGACCATTTTTGATGTTTACAAAGAAATAGCTGGCCTTAAGGCAAGCGTCGAAGAGCACAAAAAGAAGCTTGATGCTTATAAGACTGCCAGAAAATATAATTTTATCTCTGACCTTGTCGGTGGAAAAACGAAATATGAGGAAAACCTTGCGAAGATTCGTTCTCTAGAGCTTCAGCTAAGTACGTTGATGGAGGAAGCGGAAAAAGGACATACGGAAGATGAGATAGAAAAGAACAAGCAGAAGTCTACCTTAACCACAGCTAAGTTGAATATAGAAACAGCGATACACTCCAAGGAAATGAAGCTACGTCTTGTGAAAATGAGCCTGGAGTATGGACTATATCCGACAGAAGCCGATATGTCGGCTTTGCAGGAGTTCTTTCCGAATGTAAATTTACGAAAACTGTATGAAGTTGAAATGTATCATCAGAAACTGGCGAAAATTCTTGATGCACAGTTTTTGAATGAGCAGACTGCTATTGAAAACGAAATTACAATGCTACAATCACAGCTCGAAGATGTGAAAACGCAAATCAAGGAACTCGGTTTTGTTGGAAATCTTTCAAAGGAATTTCTGGACAGACATTCTGAAATAAAGGGTGAAATAGATGCCTTGAATACACAGAATCAAGCTTATCTTACGTTGACAGACCTTCAGGAAGCCAAGGCTGCGGCAGATGAAATATTGAAAAGAAGTATTGAAGACATCCTTCGTGAAATAGAAACGAAGCTCAATACCAAAATGAAACAAATTAATGATTCCTTGTTTAGCACGCCGAGAAAACCGCCTCATATTCATTTCAATGAGTATAACAGCTATAGGTTTGAAACACCCGACGATACAGGCACAGGCTCAAACTTCAAGGGCATGATTGTATATGATTTGGCCGTTTTCTTACAAACGGCGCTTCCGGCGATTGCTCATGATTCCCTACTTTTCAAGAACATTGAGAAGGACGTGGAGGATGGAATCATTCGTATCTATGACAGTACAGAGAAACAGGTGTTTATAGCATATGATAAACAGGGCGACTGTAGGCCCAAAACCAGAGAGTGCTTAGAAAGAAACGCAGTGCTCAGACTATCTACAGATGGTTGCGAATTATATGGCAGGTCATGGAACAAGGAGGAAGGTGCACAAAATGAAGATGAGCTACAATAAGCTATGGAAACTACTAATTGATAAACAACTGAAAAAGTCCGATTTGAGAACGCTTGCAGGCATAAGTTCTTCTTCACTTGCCAAGCTCGGAAAAGATGAAAATGTGACAACAGAAGTTCTGGTGAGAATCTGTAATGCTTTGCAATGCGATGTTTCAGATATTATGGAATTCGTGCCGCCGATCGATAAAAGCGCAGAAAACGAAGAGGAGTCCTGATTAACGGACAGCGAAAGGAATAAGATTAGTATGGGCGTAATTATTACGGCCCGGAAGTTCTCTCCACAGAATCAAGCCGGGCTCTTAAAACCAATCGTTTATTGCTACCCGTATGAAGGCGTTACAGAACACGCCGTGTCAATAAATCTTGAATTGGCGCAGGCGCTAAAGGCCTTCAAACCAAAACGACGGACAATGCAAATAGAACGCTGTTTTGCGGAAATACTATCGAAGCTCCCGGAAGGAGTGGTGCTGAAAGATTTTGATGCGCTTTTTAATCCAGCTTACAAAATAGACGTGCTGAAAATATTGGTGAACGCATGTAAGATAAAAACATTTAGTGTGCTGTGGCCAGGAACCTTTGAGGGAAACAAGCTTATTTATGCCAAAGAAGGTTGTAAAGATTATAAAATCTATGATGTGAAGGACTACGATATTACTTGTATCGTATAAGGGGGTAATAGATATGAAATATTCAGAACTCATTAGTTTTAGCCCAATTGAGTCGACCTTGCAGTTGATTCAGTCCAACAGCAATAAGGCAGAGGAAATCAACAACATTAAAACCTACGTGATGTCTGAGGGCATGGCGCAGAGTATGAAAGCACCTGTTATCGACCAGTTACAGATGGATGAGGTCGTTGATAATAAAGGCGTGCTTATAGTTGGTAATTATGGTACTGGTAAATCTCACTTGATGAGCGTTATCTCTTCCATTGCTAAAGATGCAGACAATTTGCAGTATCTGCAGAATAAGACCTTTGCAAAAGATGTGGAATGCATCGCAGGCAAATTTGAAGTGCTGCGCATTGAAATTGGTGGCGTTACTATGTCACTTTATGATATTCTGTCGGGCTACATTCAGGATGACTTTGATAAAAGGAATATCGACTTCGAATTCCCGGAGCAGGCCACTGTTCGGAATCCCAAAAAAGTAATTCAGGATATGATGATTGCTTTCGCTGAAAAATATCCGGACAAGGGCTATCTGATTGTAGTTGATGAGTTCCTTTCTTATTTGACATCCCGTGACGAGCGCCAGATTGTTCTTGATCTGGAGTTCTTCCGTGCACTGGGAGAAATGTGCTCCAAGAGCAAGCTCCGCGTCATCTTTGGCGTGCAGGAGAAGATTTTCGACAATCCAAGATTCAGCTTCGTTTCAGATACGTTGAAGCATGTATCTGACCGTTTCACACAACTTATCATCACCAAGGAAGCCACATCCTACGTTGTTTCCGAGCGTATTCTGAAAAAGTCACCGGAGCAGAAGGCCTTGATTCGTAAGCATCTGGAGAAGTTCTCCAATCTCTATACAGGTATGTCCTCTCGCTTGGAGGAGTTTGTAGATCTGTATCCTATTCATCCTTCGTACATTGATGTGTTTAATAAGATTTACCTGATTGAGAACAGACACATTCTGAAGAATATTTCCACGACTATTCGGGATATTTTTGATACAGAAGTGCCGGAAAATGCACCGGGCATTATTTCTTTCGATGATTACTGGCCTGCAATCAAGTCCAATGGACTGCTGAAGAGTGATGTAACCATCAATCGTGTCGTTACTGCCAGCGGGCAGTTGGAGGACATTATTAATCGTGCTTTCCCGAAGCCAGCTTATAAACCGTTGGCAATCAAGATTATTTATGCGCTGAGTGTGCACCGTTTGACCACAAATGGTCTGGATGTACAATTCGGCCTGACTGCTGAAAATATGAAGGACGATCTGTGCCTTTTCCTGCCGATGCCGGAGCAGGATGCAGACTTTCTGCTTTCTCTGATTAAGACAACTTTGAAGGATATCATGACCACCGTTTCCGGTCAGTTCATCATCTTCAATGACGGCAACAATCAGTACTACATTGACGTGGACAAGGTTGTTGACTATGACGAGAAGATTAAGCAGAAAGCTTCTGTTATGGCAGATAGCGAGTTGAATCGATTCTTCTATCAGTTGGTTTATGGATGTCTGGATTGGGACGCAAAGCAGTACGTTCCGGGCTTTGAAATCTACCAGCGAGACCTGAATTGGGATTCCCATAACATTTTCCGTGAAGGCTATCTGTTCCTTGGCCTGCCGGGAGAACGTAGCACGGCCCAGCCGGAGAGAGATTTCTATATCCACATCATGCCGCCGTACAGCGCAACTACAATCGCTGTGAAAAATCTGGAAGATGAAGTGTATTTCTTCTTTAAGTCCTCAGACGAATTTAAGGAGCTGCTCGGTCTGTTTGCCGCAGCCAACTCTCTGGCGCAGATCAGTGAGGGCAAGGATAAGGATGCCTATCTGAACAAGGCTGGTATGGTGCGCAAGAGACTTATCAAGTACTTGGGCGAGAATAAGAACACATGCTTTGAAGTGCAGTATAAGGGCCAAAAACGCCAGATGATTGAAGTGCTGAAAGGCCGCTACAACAGAGACATGGATTTCAAGGATACCGTTGACCTTGCAGCATCGGTTTGCCTCGATGAATACTTCGACAGCATTTATCCGGAGTTCCCTGTCATGAAGACCAAGGTAACCAGAAAGAACATGGCAGAAAATGCCCGTCAGGCCTTTGATTACTTTGCAGGACGCAAGACGCAACCTGCAACACTGATGCTGCAGAGTTTTGGCATTCTGGATGGCGATAAAATCCGTCCGGAAGGTTCCAAGTATGCTGCTTACTTTATTGATTTACTCAAAAAGCTGCCGCCGCAGGGCGTTATCAACTATTCCGACATTTTTGAGTTGAAGTTTGGCGATGTGTTTGAAGATAAGAAGTTCAAGATCAGCTTTCTGTTTACACCGATTGTATTTCTGTCTATGGTTTATGCCGGTTATGCAACGATGACCCTGAAGAGTGGAACCGTCATCACGGCCTCAAATCTCGACCAGGTATCGAAGCTGGGCGTTATGGATTTGTACGAGTTCAAGTATCTGTCCAGACCGGCTCAGATTTCTATGGTGGAGCTGAAGAAGCTGTTTGAGGTGCTGGATATCAATGGCGCGCTGCTGGATAATCCGAATGACCGTGAGGAAGGTGTGAAACAGCTACTTGCAAAGGCTCAGGAACTGAGCAATTCCTCTGTTCTGGCTGCACGCAAGCTGCAGGAGGGCTTCGAACTCTGGGGTGAGCCGCTTGCAAACGCGCAACAGGTTGATAGGATGCAGAAAGCCTGCACTGCCGTTCGTGACGAGTTCAGCAACTACTCGGCAAAATATAACACACCAGCGAAGTTGAACAACTTTAGTCTGACCGGAGAACAGGTTGATGAACTGGCAGAACAAATTGCACTCATCAAAACCGTCGCCGAGTATGTGACCTTCAAAGACTACTGTTCGTTTTGTCTACAAATGATTATATACCAAAGAAATTCAAAGCCATTGATAGAATGTCAGTTGGATTTTATGCGTAAAAACTTAAAAAATCGCATTGTTAAATTTCGATTTTGTTGATATGATTTCAATGGAATAATTGATTTGCAAGTGTTATGCTATATAATATTGGAGAATTGAATGATGAAAAAAATAATCAGTATAGTTGCTTTTGGTATTTTATCATTTATACTTGGAGCTGCTTCGGGGGCGATAGTATGGTTGATATTGAAAATAATGGATCTTGGCATTGAGTTTTTCTGGACTTGGCTGCCGGAAAAGTTCAACGCTGACGGCAGCCTGATATACTTCATGACGGTATGCCTCATCGGAGGATGCCTTATAGGTTTGTGGCAGAAAAAATACGGACTGCTTCCAGATGAGCTGCCTGTAGTTTTGGGAAAGATTCACAAAGACGGTAGATACCCATATGATAATCTTCATATTCTGGCGGTGTCTGCATTGCTCCCGTTGATCTTCGGCGGGGCATTAGGACCTGAAGCAGGTCTTACCGGCATAATAGCCGGGCTTTGCTGCCTGGTAGGTGACAGACTCAGGTACAAAGGAGAAAAAGTGGCTGCGCTGGCGGAAACAGGCATGTCCGCTACGCTGGGAGTGATTTTTGGATCGCCGTTATTTGGAATAATCGACAGCCTTGAACCCGATAATGAAAACGAACATTACAAGGCAAAGCTTGTCGATAAAAAAACCAGAATATTTGTTTATGTGTGCGGAGTAGCAGGGGGGATGTTGATCGTAAAAGGACTGACTGCAGTCCTTGGCGGCGGAATGGGCCTTTCAAGATTTGACAGAGCACATGGCTACGGCATTGAACAGTGGAAATGGATAATCCCATTGATACTCGCAGGTATTGCCGGAGCATTTATATATTTGATATTCAATAAGCTGACATCAATGATTGGCAATAAGTTGAAAGATCACATAATTGTAAGATGCATGCTTGGCGGAGCGGTGCTTGCTTTGGTAGGCTGGTACGTACCCCTTACAATGTTGTCGGGAGAAACCGATATGGGTACAATTATGGCAGATTGGCAGACAATGAGCGTATCGGTGCTTTTCGTTATCGCAGTGTGCAAGCTATTCCTGGTCAATTTCTGCCTGAATATGGGTTGGAGAGGTGGAAGCATATTCCCTATAATTTTCTCGGGAGTAGCCATTGGATTTGCTTTTGCACTGATGACAGGAATGGATGGGGCATATGCAGTAGCAGTTGTGTGCGGTGCCATATATGGATATATAATGAGAAAGCCTGTGACAGTTATCGCTGTGCTTCTGCTGTGCTTCCCGGTGACTTATATAGTGCCTCTCGGGATTTCAGCATTCATAGCGTCCAAAATACCGATGCCACGCTGCCTGGTTGAATAGTTGAATGAAATAATTACGAAAGACAGATTGCTCTGCAGTTGTGAGCTATATTGCTAATATTGAGTTCCTTGATCTTGGAGCAGTTTTCAAGCAGGAGCTTGAGGCCGGAAAGGCAGCCTTTCGCGAAATCAGAGACGACATCGCAGATGGCGCTTCCGGTGAAACGGCAGCGCAGAAGGTTACGACCGAACTGGATAAACTGAAAGATAAATACATTACGATGTACTTTGAGGAGCATAAGAAAAAGCGCCTTGACATCGAGGATGCAAAGCGCCGTGGAAAATTGCAGGAAAGTGTTGCACTGGCAAATCTGCGCAAGCTGCGTAGCATAGAGATCCTTTCAGGTGCAAAGCTGACTGCCATTGAACAGGATATGGCTGATCTGAAGGTCTGTTATGAACTAACACCTGTTGAGTTGAAGACAAGTCACATTTGCCCTCACTGCCACTATACCTATGGCGACAAGGCAAAAAATGTAGCCGGGCAACTGGACAACATTGATATTCGCATGGATGATTTGGTGACGGAATGGACAAATACGCTGCTCAACACAATCTCTGACCCGATTGTGGTTAGCCAGAAGGAGTACTTGAGTGCGGAACAGCAGAAGGTCATCGATGAGTTTATTTCCACCAAAACACTGCCAAAGCATGTAGACGATCACTTCGTGAATAGCATCAAGGCGCTGCTTCAGGGCTTTGAGCCAGTGGTTATCGATACGGAGGATATAGTTGCAAAGCTGGATGAGCTTGGCCCTTGTGATGTGGCTACATTCAAGAACAAGCTGAATAGCATTGTGGAGTCTTATATCAAGGGAAAAGATGCAGCTAAACTGCGTATCGTAGTGAAGCGGAAAGATAGTGAGGTGTAACGATGGAACCAAGAAAATTAACGAAAGAGGATATCGACAAAGTTCGCGACATTGAGGGCTTTCCGATTGCCAAGGATGAAGATATCATTGCTCTTTCAAATGCACCGTTTTATACGGCATGTCCTAATCCATTTATAGATGAATTCATCAGGGAAAATGGGACTCCTTACGATGAAGCAACGGATGACTATCATTGCGAGCCTTTTGCTGCGGATGTAAGTGAAGGTAAATATAATCCAGTGTATAGAATGCATCCTTATCATACAAAAGTTCCTCATGCGGCAATTGTTAAATATTTGGAGCATTACACGAAACCTGGTGACCTTGTTTTTGACGGTTTTTGCGGAACGGGGATGACTGGTGTTGCAGCTCAATTATGCGGAGAGGGTAGCCTTTTTCATCCAACTGAACCACGGAAAGCGATTATTTGTGATATTTCTCCCGAAGCTACATTTATTTCTAACGCATACAACCAATCATATAGCTTCGATAAGGTTTTTAAAGAGGCTCAAAGACTTGCAGACGAATGTGAAAAAAAGTACGGTTGGATGTATAAGACAAAAGTCGACGGTACTGTATTGGCCAATGTAGACTCTTGCGTATGGTCTGATGTTTTCATTTGTCCGCATTGTGGGCATGAGTTCGTCTTCTGGGATGAAGCCGTGGATGTTGAAAATGGGAAAATACCTACACAGTTTAGTTGCCAATCTTGTGGTGCTAAATTGAAAAAGAATGACTGTCAGCATGCGATTGAAATTTCATATGACAAAATAATAGGAGAGACAATCAAAACCTACAAGCAAATCCCAGTGTTTATCGGATATAGTGGTGCTGCACGCGGTACCAAAAAAACCGATGAATATGACCTCGATATTATCAAAAAGATAGAGGATACTCCGGTGGAAGGCTTTATTCCAATCGCGATTATACCAAATGGAGAAAAGACTCAAGAAGCCATTACGCGTGGAATTACACGATCATATCAATTTTACTATAAACGTTCTCTTTTGGCATTAAGTTATCTCTGGACAAATGGTAGTTTGAGAATAAAAAGTATTGTCTCAAAGCTGTTATTTAGAATGACTAAGCGATATGCATTGACATATCAAAGTGGCACATGGGGCGCAGGAGGCGGCCCTACTCCAGGAACGCTTTATATACCATCGTTGGTGAAGGAACTGAACATTATCAATCAATTCAGAGATGCAGTTCGAGATTATTCAAAGGCTTACTCAAATTATTCCGAAGGAAATGTATTGATTACAACCCAAAGTTCAACTGCGGTTCCTCAGATTCCGGATAATACTATTGATTATATTTTTACTGACCCTCCTTTTGGAAGCAATATCATGTATTCGGAACTGAATTTTATATGGGAATCTTGGCTTAATGTATTTACGAATGAAAAAAGGGAGGCGATTGTAAGCCAACTTCATGGAAAGAATCTTTTGGATTATCAACAGTTAATGTCAAATTGTTTTTTGGAGGACTGTAGGATTCTCAAGCCTGGTCGTTGGATTACTATTGAATTTCATAATTCAAAAAATGCTGTGTGGAATTCAATTCAGGAAGCAATACAATCTGCAGGATTTGTTGTGGCAGATGTCAGAGTTTTGGATAAAAAGCGAGATAGCTTTAACCAAGTAAAAGAAGCAAGTCAGGCAATAAAACAGGATTTGGTAATTTCAGCATATAAACCTATGGGCGAGTTTCGCAAAAAATTCTCTTAAGATATTGGTAGTGAGGAAACAGTGTGGGACTTTGTCCGGCAACATCTTGAAAAGGTACCAAAAGTCGTTATTCAGGATGATAAAATAAAAATCGTAACAGAACGTCAAGCATATTTGCTTTACGACAGAATGGTGGCATATCATATCGTGCAAGGAATTGCTGTACCTATCGACTCTACAAGTTTTTTCAGGGGACTGGATAGCAGGTATTTGAAACGCGATGACATGTATTTCCTGCCAAACCAAGTAAACGAGTATGATAAAGCTCGAATCAAGGCGGATGTTGAGCCTATCCAATTCAGTTTATTTGTTACAAATGAAAAAACTGCAATTTCTTGGCTTTATCAACAACTTAGCGAAGATTTTGACGGGCCACAGACATACGCACAGCTTCAGCCAAAGTTCATGCAGGAAGTAAAGTCAGTAGATCAATATGAATCTATGCCAGAGTTAGCTGTTCTTCTTGAAGAAAACTTCCTTCAGGATGAGAAGGGCCGCTGGTATATCCCTGATGTGACCAAAGAAGGTGACGTTACCAAACTGCGTGAGAAGAATCTCTGGAAAGAGTTCGAAGGTTATATGAGCAGCAAGGGCAAGCTCAAACTGTTCCGTTCCGAAGCAGTCCGTGTGGGCTTCTCTCGGCTGTGGAAGGACAAAAACTACAAGGCCATCGTGGACATTGCAGAGCGTCTGCCGGAGCAGACAATTCAGGAGGATGCAAATCTCTTGATGTACTACGATATTAGCTTAGGTCGTATCAAAGATTGAGGTGAAGAGGAATGCTGGAAATCGGCGATTTCGCTTTTGACACGCTGGAACAAGCGAATGTGCAGGTACTGGAGAAAATTGAAGTATGGGGCTATGTTTCCTACAAGGTTTTCAATCCGGCTACCGGCCATGTCTACAAAGCGACAGAAGAACAATTGAATTCAGAAGTCGGTAGCATTCGCTACGATGAGAATTATCTGCGATATGTTGTACAGCTTTCAAAAATCAAAAACGAGACCGCCGGAGGCTTCCTTTCGTCACTGGCAAGCGGTATTATCCCGTTGCCGCATCAGCTTCATGTGCTCAATCGCGCAATGGAGACAAACAATATCCGCTATATTCTGGCGGACGAAGTTGGTCTCGGCAAAACGATCGAAGCCGGGATGATTGTCAAAGAACTGAAGAGCCGTGGACTTGTCAGCCGAGTACTTGTGGTTTGTCCGACCGGTCTTGTAACACAGCCGTTACTGGAAACCATTGATGCCATAATGAGCGATGACAAGACCCAGAAAATCATTATCTTCACGGAGTTTGTTGCCACACAGAAATATCTGCAGGAGCTTCTGACAAATCGCGGCTTCTCTGTTACGGTCTTAAACGGTAGCATGGATATCGAAGAACGAAACGAAGCTATGCAGGAATTCAAGAACAGTACCAGTATCTTTATTTCGACTGATGCTGGTGGGGAAGGTCTCAACCTTCAGTTTGCAAATATCATCGTCAACTATGATCTGCCTTGGAACCCGATGAAAATCGAGCAGCGCTGTGGTCGTGCAGACCGTATTGGCCAGCAGAGAGACGTACATATTTATAACTTTATCGTTTCGGATACAGTGGAAAATCGTGTGCGTGAAGTGCTGGAAGAAAAGTTGTCTGTAATTTTGAAGGAAATGGGCGTAGATAAATACTCCGATGTTTTAGACAGCGAAGTCGCTGAGTGTGATTTTACTGAGGTCTATATGCGTTCCGTTGGTCATCCGGGACAGGTTGAAAAGAATACCTATCCGGTTGAAGCCGAGATGAAGCAGCAGCTCGCCAATGCAAAGAAATATAAGGATGTTATCCGTGAAGAAAAGGATTTGACACGTCTGGTTGGAACAGAATCTGATTTTGATGTGGATGTGGCCCTTCGTACCATGATGACCTATTATGAGTGCTGGAAAGGCAATGACCCTCGGCTGATTGACCGTATCAGTATTGGTGATGAAGAAATTACAAAACATTTGCGGACAGAAATTCTTCAGGATAGAACAAATCCGCTGCTTTCAGTGAGCATTGCTAATTTCCCCAATGAGGCCGGTTATTTTATGTTGTGGGAGCTTTCTATATCTGATGATGAAAGCGGAAAGCGTATTATCCCCATCTTTGTAAATGATGATATGATTTTACGTCCGATGGCAGGAAAGCGTTTGATGGATGTTTTCCTTGATGGCACCAGTCGTTTGACGATTGGAACTGCTCCAAATATAAAGGCAGAGAAATATGAAAATCTTGAGAAGCTCAGCATGGAATTCGCTTATGATACCTTCATGGAATTGAAGGGGAAGCAACTGCAGCTGAATCAGGAAAGCTATAACAAATATATGTATGCTTTAAAGCTCCGGATGGAAGCTGCTGAGCATATCGGAATAGAAAATATCCGCCGAGGCCGATTGGCGAAGCTGGAAAAAGAGAAGGCCACCATTGAATCTGAGCATAAGAAAGGTACACAAGTGTATCCGGACTTCCGCTTGATGCTGGCAGTCAGATTGGAGGCATAACGCATGTTTGGAGACTATGTGCTGAAACAGGCAGCAGCAGAATACAACAATCGAATACTCCTTATAGATGACGAAGGACTGGATGAAGCAACTCATTACAGTGCTGACTTTCAGGCGCATGGCTTTGAAGTGGTGCATTATACAGATGATTTGACTTTTCGAATTGAGTATGAGGGTAAGCTGAAAAGTACAAAGGACAAGTTGCTGGTACTTGCACATTCTAATAGCTATATTCCCTATGACCTTCAACGAAGACTTCGGGCTTATATTGTTTCAATGGACAGACTGTTTCCAAAGTTGAATATTGAGGTTTTGAAATCACACAGGAACCTTGATCTGGAGCTTTTATGCTTAGCATATTTGAAGAATTTCGACGATCTTCGTCAGCGCAAACAGACGGAGGACTTTATTCAGGAAAAGGTTGACAGCCCGGAAAATGTTGCCGCGTATCTTGAACAGCTTGATATTGAATTGCAGCAGAAGCAGGAGCAAGTTAATTCATATCGTGATTGGTTTGCCATTGCAGAGATAAAGGCGAAGATTGATACGCTTGCTACTGAGCACAAATTGAATGTTGACACTTCAGTCGTAAACAGAGTTTTTAAAGATTATGTTTTGGCGCAGTTTGGTAAGCTGTCCTCTGAAATGAGCCGGGAGACACCCGTGCTTGTTAGCCGTGCGATGGATTACATGCACGACCATAGCAGCAAATTTGTGATTATAGTAATGGATGGTATGTCAGAATTTGACTGGAGGATTATCTCTAAGTCCTTTCAGAATGTTCAATATGAGCAGACAGCTGCGTTTGCTATGATTCCAAGCACCACGTCGATTTCACGGCAGTGCCTGTTATCAAATAAAACACCAGGTCAGCTGCTGGAGCCGTGGAAACAAAGCAAGGAAAAGCAGGAATTTGTGGCCTGTGCAAAATCAATGGGCTATACAGATAATCAGATAGGTTATGAACGTGGTTACGAGGCGCAGTTTGGCTCCTTTGTAAAGTGTGGCGCGGTCATAATTAACGATGTCGATGATATGGTGCATGCGCAGCACCAAGGCCGTCTGGGAATGCTAAATGACATTGGTGTTCTCTCCGATCAGCATAAGCTGGTAGACATGACAAAGCGGTTTCTTTCAGAAGGTTTTGATGTTTATATCTCTGCAGACCATGGAAACACGCCATGCACTGGACTTGGAAAATTAATGGGTACTGGAGTGGAAACAGAGACAAAGAGCCACAGAATGCTGGTGCTACAAAACTTTGCTGACAAAGCAGGACTCATACAAAAGTATGGAATGATAGAATATCCGAAATATTATCTGAATAAGGACTTCGATTATCTGATTTGTGATGTAGGAGACTCCTTTGATGCCAAGGGCGAGGAAGTCATGACGCACGGCGGCATATCAATTGACGAGGTCATAGTACCTTTTATCAAAATAAAGGCGGTAAAGTGAATGGCAAAGATGGTAGGCTTATCGAGAAACTTGAAACTATCATGGTTGAATCAAGCCGTGGAGTTGGTTTCGAGCGAGTTGACAGAGAATGAAATAAAAGAAAAATTGAATGAATACTTGGGCTTTGAAATCGGGAGTCCCACAAATGTTCGTAAGACCAGAGAAATTCTAATGTGCATCTGGAGCTATGAAAATGAATATACAGAAAAATTAAGACCTACAGCACTCGAACTGATTAAGAAATATCCGGATTATGCGCTTGAAATTCACTGGAGCATGATGTTGGCGGCTTATCCGGTTTTTATGGATATGTGCAAACTTATCGGTAAAATGTCAGAGTTCCAGGATGAGATTACGCTGGCCCAACTGAAGCAGAAGCTGTTTGATGAGTGGGGAGAGCGTACGACACTATATCACTCCATTGACAAACTGGTATCCACACTAAAAGAGTTTGGAGTTCTCATTTGCGACAAACCCGGAAAATACCGAATCAGTAAGCACAAGGTTGCAAGAGATGAGATCAGTAGTTTTTTGGTTTATACCATGATGAATGTGGATGACAGTGGATATTATTCTTTTCAAGAGCTGAACGCCTCAACATATCTGTTCCCATTCGAATATCGAGTGACCAAGGAAACTTTGTTGCAGGATGATCGTTTCGTAATGAACAATTTCGGTGGAGAACTATCGATAGCACTGAACAACTAATATCATTACTGTTGTGGATGTAGATTTAACAGATTACATCCGAGCGTAGTTTACTATTAATGATCTGACGGTGTTTTGCCGTGGCAGGGATAAAGAGCAGCACCGTTTAATTTTGCCCCACTTTTTAATTATCCATATTCTGACCGAAAGGAGACCTTGTAAAGATGGCATTAACAGCAAGAATGGCTCGTCTCAAAATGCCCAATTTCAGGTGCAGAACGAGCCGTAGGAACTATCAAAACACGGGAAATGCCTTGTTTACAGGGCCTTTTCACTACACAAATCCTTGTATCAAAAACGTGGTCTTGATAGACTCAGCTTAATATAGAGGCTATATTTTGATGGATATGTACGATTATTTAGTTATAACTTGCAGCACAAAGGAAATGCTGTGAAATGAATTAGAACAGGAGGCCATCAGCATGGACGACCGTGGAGAAGTAATTATATATCAGACTGAAGACGGTTTGACAAAAATAGATGTCACTATGCAGGATGAAACAGTGTGGTTGAGTCAGGCAGATATGTCAAAGCTTTTTCAAACGACTAAGCAAAATGTTAGTCTGCATATAAATAATATTTTTAAGGACGGAGAACTTGACAGTGCTTCAGTTGTCAAGGAATGCTTGACAACTGGTGCTGACGGAAAAAACTATAAAACAAAATTTTATAATCTGGATGTTATCATCTCCGTTGGCTATCGTGTCAAATCCCAGCGTGGTGTTCAGTTCCGTATATGGGCAACAAACATTTTAAAGGAATACATCAAAAAAGGTTTCGCGATGGATGATGACCGCCTGAAAGAGTTGGGCGGTGGCGGATACTTTAAGGAGCTGTTGGAAAGAATCCGAGACATCCGGGCTTCTGAAAAGGTATTTTATCGTCAGGTATTGGAAATCTATGCGACCAGTGTTGATTACAACCCTAATGCGGAAGTCTCCATACAATTTTTCAAGCGAGTACAAAACAAGATCCATTATGCCGTTTCCGGCGAGACTGCGGCGGAGGTGATCTATCATCGTGCTGACGCAGAAAAGGATTTCATGGGTCTGATGACTTTTTCAGGAGATCAGCCTACGCTCCGTGAAGCGAAGACTGCAAAGAACTATCTGAATGAAAAAGAGCTTCGCGCAATGGGCCAGCTCGTTTCCGGATATCTTGATTTTGCTGAGAGACAGGCAGAGCGTGAGATTCCGATGACGATGGAGGACTGGGCCAGACATCTTGATGGCATTTTGACCTCCACAGGAGAAAAGCTGCTGATTGGAAATGGGACTGTCAGCCATGATCAGGCAATGGACAAGGCGCAGACGGAGTATAAAAAATACAAAGCGAAAACATTGAGCAGTGTGGAGCAGGACTACCTGAATAGCATAAAGCAGCTGGAAAAGAAGAGCAAAAAATAATCTATCATGGCTACAGGAAAATCTATGAATAAGGGTTGAGACAATGGCAATCGTGGAGCAATTCCCTTGTACCAATCCGGCGTCAAGGTGGAGACAGTGGACGCCAGACCCGGATGCCATATATAAGGTACGTTCAAACAGTGGAGCAATTCCCGCGAACGTACAAAAGCGTGTCGATAAGTTTTCGCAAACCGAAAAAAGCGGTTGAACAATTTCCGCGAACGGATGGGCAGAAAATCGAAGGTTCACGAGAACTGGTCAATAAGGAGACATCAAGATGGAGCAATCGGGCCATGTTGAGACGGTAGTCCTCTTGTCGCGGGAAACATGTCCACAGACGATCCAAATCAAAATGGAGGTGGATTCCGGCGAGATAACGGAGCAACCTACCTACAAACGCATTCAGGAGTACGTTGAGCAGAAATACGGCTTCAAAGTTCACACGGCATATATAGCGGAGGTTAAACGTATGTGCGGCCTCGAAATGCACGACGCGCCCAATGCTGTTGAACAGAGGAAGCATGAGTATCACCCATGCCCGCCGGACAAAGTTGAGGCAATCAAAGATGCGCTCCGGCATTTTGGTATGATAGAGTGATAGGATTCTTAAAGGGCACAGTCAGACGCTTCGGCGCTGGCTGTGCCCTTTTTGCAGGTTTCGATTTCATTACCTGTTGATGCCGCAAAATGTGCGATTGTGGGGCGAAAACCGTAGCATTGTTGGCTTTATAGCCCGGCAAAAAGAAGGCCGTGTATAATGAAGTTCGCAATTTAAAGAAGGCATAGAAAAGCCATTGGGACTCCGGTAAAATGAATGGTGTCGAGACATTCAAAGAAGGAGTTGAAACCCAATGGCTCAAGGAAAGAATACCACAGGTCTCACAGATTTGCTACTGAAATGTATGGCGGAGCCGGACCCGATGCTCAGCATGTTGGAGTGGCTGTGCGCGCAGCTCATGGAGGCAGAAGTTTCAGGCATCGTTGGCGCAGAAAAGAACGCACACAACCCGTCCCGCAGCGATTACCGCTGCGGTTACCGCCCCCGGCGGCTGGATACCCGCATGGGAACAATGTACCTTATGGTGCCTAAACTGCGCGGCCGCGGTTATATCCCATTTTTTGTAACGGAACGCAAACGCAGCGAGGCGGCGCTGATCCAGGTCATTCAAGAGGCGTTCGTACAGGGCGTGTCTACCCGAAAGATGGAGAAGCTGGCCCGTAGCCTTGGAATAGAGAACCTCTCCCGCAGCCAGGTCAGCGAGATGACAAAAGGCCTGAATGAGCAGGTACAGGACTTTCGCAGTCGTCCCTTGTCCGGTCACTATCCTGTCATCTGGACGGACGCGCTGTACGAAAAGGTTCGTGTAGATGGGCGGGTCGTCAGCATGGCAGTGCTGGTTGCCTGTGGTGTCAATGAGCAGGGGCAGCGGGAAGTGCTAGCCCTGGAACCGATGCTGGATGAGTCCAAAGAGAGCTACTCCCATTTGTTTCAAAACTTAAAGCAGCGAGGACTGAAAACCCCATCCCTGGTGGCTTCCGATGCCAACAAGGGGCTGATTGCTGCCATCCGGGAGTGCTTTCCCGGCGCTTCCTGGCAGCGGTGTAAGGTACATTTTATGCGGAACATTCTGACTCATGTACCGCATAAGGAAAAGGATGTGTTTGCGGCACAGCTGAAGGAAATCTGGCTGGCACCCTCTGCTGAGCTGGCCCGCCAGCGGGCAAGGCAGCTCTCAGAACGGTATGAAAAGCGGTTCCCAAAGGCACTTGAGGTTTTGGAGGAGGGGCTGGAGGATTCTCTGGCGTTCTATGCGTTTCCCGAACTGGACGCCCGTAAAATCTCTTCCACCAATATGCTTGAGCGGCTCAACAAGGAAATCCGCCGCAGGACTAACGTCGTCGGAATTTTTCCTAATCCAGACTCCTACCTTCGGCTGGTGACGACCTATCTTATGGAGTATGCCGAGGACTGGTCTGTTTCCAGGGCGTATTTGAATCCAAAATCCATTCAGACACTGCTGCTAAACGCAGCTTAATTCACTGCCAGGAGTCCCTAAATTGCGAACTTCTCTTGACGCGGCCAAAAAGAATCAGTAATGGTTTACTTTCAATGAGATTTTGATGTGCAACTGTCGCATATCGGGTTCATTTTCTGCGAAAAAGTAAGCACCCCCGAAGGAGTGCTTACTCTTGCCATCAGGCGGATATACAATTACTCAGACTTATCCTCATCGCTGGAGTTGCTGCGAAAATCCTCCTGAATACCCTCGGCGAGGTCAAAACACATCGTTTTGGCATCAGCCACCCAAAACCCCGTGATTTTGTACCGCTTGTCTGCCAGCCATTCATCACCCATAACCTTACGAATCGGCTCCGTCAGATTCTTGCTCCCGATGCTGACGGTTCCCTTCTGCTCCGCACGCGGCTTGGCAAATTTGAAGCCCTTTGGCTCATTGCTCTTGCACATACGAATAGCAAACACCCTGTTTTTGGGGTCGAGCTGACAGAGAATGTATGCCGGATACCCCAAATCTTCGACCACCTTTTTTGAGAATGTAACCCCGTTCTGGTTAATATAGATGTCGGGATATGCGTTCACGTTGGAGTCAATAACCTCAAAATTCAGTTCGTTAAAGTTAATAGCCATAAAATTACTCACCTTTCGTTTTTTGAAGACTTAATGCTTCATCGATTATTTTCAAAAATTCACAGCGTTCTGCCGCTGTCCATCGGGTATCAAGAATATAGTATCCCTGAAAAAGCCCGTCCTTGACGCGGGACACGACAAAACGGTTTGCCAGACGTCGGAGTGTGATCGTTTTCTCTACGTCGCGCCGGATTGATAGTGTTCCCTGAACCTTCCTCCAATCTTCCTTGCTGATAATTGCGGTGTGGTGATTCTCCTTGAAATACATATTGAGATCCGTGTTTTTAACGGATTTGTGTGTTCTGAAATCTTTGGTGTAGGTTTTCTGCATCAAGGCGTCACCGCAGTATTTTTCATTGCGGAGTATACTTCGTACTGTGCCGGGCAGCCAATAATCCATGCCCATTGGGGATTTGATCTGCTGCTCCGTCAGTGTTGATGCTATTTCAGAGGGAGAGGCGCCCTCCAAACAGCTTTCATAGATGTATTCGACAATCTTCGCCTCAGTAGGCTCAATGACCAGCCGCCCGAAATGGTCGCGGTAATATCCAAGCGTGTTCTGGACGGAAAACTTGTAGATACCTTCCTGCATACGCCAGCGGATACCTGCCTTGATTGCCTCGCTTTTCTGCTGAGATTCAAGCTCGGCCAGCGCAGACAGAATCGCAATCAGCAGATTGTTGTTGCCATCGCCGGTTGACGATATGCCCTCCGTTTCAAAAACGACCGTCACGGGAGGACTGAGGGACGACAGCGTGCGGAGATTGTTCAGAATGTCAACAATATTCCGACCAAAACGGTTGATTCCCTTCGTTAGTATCAAATCAATTTTGCCATCAACCGCATCTGCTATCATCTTCTGAAATCCCAATCGCTTCTCCACGGAAGTGCCGCTGATACCCTCATCCCGGTATATATCGACCAGCTCCCACAGGGGATTGCTCTCTATTTTCTGCCGGAAATGATGTACCTGCATTTCAAAACTGCCAACCTGCTGCTCTTCCTGTGTGCTGACACGACAATATGCTGCGACACGAAGCTTCGGCGTGTCTTCCGGGGATACCAGTTTTCTTTGTGGCGGTATGACCACAACACCGTTGCTGCCCCGATTCTGCTCAATGCCATCTTGTATTTCGCGTCGTATCTGTTCTCTGCGTTCAGAACGAGAACTTGCCTTGCGAGCCTCCTCTATTTCATTCGGATTCAGCGGTTTTGCCATTTTTGACCTCCTGCGCCGAGAATAGAAACGATAGATTCATCGCACAATGGAATCCCCCCTTACTCAAAATTCTGATATACACACAAAGCTCCTCCCTCCATCTGAATTTATGGGAATCCGGCTGACTGTGCGCCGGAATAACCACCAAAACAAAAAACGGAGAGCCGCAGATATTCTGCTGCTCTCCGTTAGCCTGAATTGCCGAGGGACTGTGTTATTCAATTTTGAGAAAACCTTGCAGTATTGCTGCCGGGAATATGAATTCCTTGACTTCTCCGCCGAAATCGACGGAGATATACGGCTCGTCCAGCGCCTTGACAATACCGGCACCGAAAGCCTTATGCGACAGCTTTGAACCGACCTTGATGCCGGAAGTATCAATGGCAGGCTTGGCGGATACTGTTTCGGTAGCTTTTGGGGTGGAAAATAGAAGTTTTTGTCCCACAGGCGGGGCTTTTGGCGCAGGGGGTATGATAACTTTCCTGACAGCGAGAGGATCGCTGTTTTGGGGGCGTTTAGCCTCTATTTTGACAGCGACAGGCTCGTCATCATCTTCGTCGCCATCGTCATAGGCAACCGCAGCCGTGAAGCTGGGCAGCTCGCTGTTATCGTAGCCCACGCCGGTCATGGAGGATTGCTGTGCGGCATACAGGGTTTTGTACTCATCTGCGGAGAGCACCGTGTCGAACAGGCCCACGTTTTCGCCGTCGTGCTTGTTCTCAATGCCTGTATAGACAAGGCTGGAATCCTCATACCGCTTGAATTTGTAAACGGCGTCGTTCATCAGAGGCGCGTTGAACACATTCAGCTCACACAGCAGATTGAAGTCTTTCACGTCAAGCCCCGTGACCTTTTTGAACAGGCTCGGTTCAAGCTGTGTGATTACGTCTTTCAGGCAGTATTCCCGATAGTCGGTCAAATACATGAAAATCGGGATACGGGTGGCGAATTTTATCAGCTTTTCCTGAATCTCCTTGCGCTTGGATTTGTATTCCTTCTCGTCCTCGGAAAGTTCCTTTTTCTCCTTGGGCGTCAGTTTTTCCGCATCCTTTTTGGCCTTTTTAACGGCGTCGGATTTATTAATGATCGTTTCAATGTCGGAGTTCAGGCTGCGGAAGCCCTCAATGCTCATCAGCGCCCGCATGGCGTCCTCGTTCGCCATCAGACGTGCAAGCGTTTCGTTATCCACGTTGACCAGCAGGGCGCTCTCCCAGCGGCGGGCAAGCAGCGTGGCGGAAGTCCCGGCCATGGCAATGTCAAGGATTTCCCCGGCATCGATCTGGCGCATGGCGCTGCCGTCATAGGCGATGACAGGCAGGAAGTTGACAAACTCCGCCACTTTCTTTTCGGGGTTGCTCTCGTTTACGTTAAGACGGCAGGAATAATCGGCTATCTGCCGCAGCGCCCGATCAAGGGCGAAGTCGAACACATAGCACTCCCGCTTCATGATCTGCTTCTTGCCGCCGTCCGTGGTGATTTCCCACGGGCTCTGTACACGAAAGGCGGTCTGGAAATAGGTTTCCGGGCTTTTCAAGTTGCGGAGCATAAAAACGCCTGTCCACGGCTTGACCGTAACGCCTGTCGTCAGCTTACCGCAGGAAAGCGTGATTGTTTTTGTTTCCAGCGGATCGCCCATCGATTTTATTACCGGTTCCAGCGCCGCCGCGCCGATGCCCGCGCCCGTACCGGCGCAGACGTTGACGGTATAATCGTGGTAAAAACTGTTTTGCTTCTGATGCAGCAAATTCGCCATTGCCTGACAGGACGCCACGTCCGGCAAAAACCACAGCGTATGAGACAATACGCCCATCAGACGGGCGTCGGAAAACGGCATGGCAGGTCTGCCGCGCCCCAATTTTAGCTCGTCCGCAGAGGTTTCGAGATAGGAACCGCGAATCAGGTCAAGCCATTTCTGCACATAATCCTGATAGACAAATTGTGCGTCCTTGCCTTTGCCCTTTGCGGAAAAGAATACGTTGAGGTCAAACTCGTTGAACTCGCCCTGCATGGCAATGCGGCGAATGCTGTCCGGGATTTTGTAGGTAAGCATGACCATGCGGGGCAGCGCCTCGTATGGGTTCCCGTCGCCGGCCCAGCTTTCCTTGGCCCGCTGCTCGTCCGAATAGGTCCAGTTATAGATCTGATCCTCAATAAATTCGCCGGAGTTGATAGCCCGGAACGGCGTTCCGGACAGGTAAAGATAGCGGTCCGCCGTAATGGGCAGCCATGTTTCATCCACGGCGTTGCCGCGGTCGTATTTATCAAGGTCGTCCGTTTCCACGGCGTCATCATCGGGCTGCTCAAACAGCTTTCTGGCATTCTCTTTCCATGCGCCGAAATGGTATTCGTCAAAGATGACCATATCCCAGTTGGTCGTATGTACCCACTCGTTATTCGCCTTGATGCCGCCGGTCTCCCGGTTTACGCCGAGAAAATCCTGAAACGAGCCGAAGCAGACAATGGGGCGGTTTTTGTCCGCTGCGCTATACTGCGCGTCCGTGCCGGGCTCACCCGGCGTTTTGGGGCGCGTAATGAACTGCCAGCCCTCAAAATCTCTGTGCGTCGTCAGATCCTCACGCCACGCTGTCTGAACGGCGGGCTTGAAGGTGAGCACCAGTACCTTTTTCATGCCCATGCGCTTTGCAAGCTGGTAGGCCGCGAAGGTCTTGCCGAAGCGCATTTTGGCGTTCCACAGGAACTTCGGTATTCTTCCGCCGCCCTCGCTCTGCGCCGAACGGTAGTATTCCATCGTCTTTACGACGGCTTCCTCCTGTTCCGGGCGCATGGAAAAGCTCTGCGTGCGGTTCTCAATATTCTGCGTCCGGGTCCTGACCGCCAGCCACGCCGCGCGCACATCGTCCACTGTGCAGCGGTACCACTCTCCGCCCACACCGGTCACCTGCTTTTTTTGCAGCATCCGGTGAATCTCGTGGTCGGTAAAGCTGCCGCCGTCCTCATACATGGCGGATTCCGCAAAGACGATCTGATACGGTATCTTTCCGTCGGGCCGTTTGGTCGGGTACTGCTGCGCCACGCGCTGGGCCACATCGACGGCGGTAAAGCCCACCTTGAGCAGGCCCTTGAACATGGGGTTGGAATCGGAATAGGCGTAGATCATCGGGTGCGACGCAGGCCGCCCTGATACGAACAGGTCGAGCTGGTCAGCCATTGTCATCACCGCCTGTCAAATCCATCGGGCGGATCATGGAATCGATAAAGGCTATTTCTTCCTCCGTCAGACCGTATTTTGCATACAATTCCTCATCTGTCCATGGCTTTGAGAAATCTTGAATGGGGACAAACGAATAAACTGTTGAAGCAGCATGCTGAGAACTCTTTTTCAGCATTACAAGAAAACGGAAGAACTTAGTTTGAACATAAGAAGTTAGATTCTTAGCTTCTTTATCATTATTACACGGGCCTATGACTATATAAGTTTCTGTGCAAACACTTCCAGCTTCACCAACAATGGGTTTCCCAATTATTTGATGAGGGTATGTGTCTCCGGCATTATAGGCAGCCGAAATGAATACCTTGGGTTTTGCTATCCATTCAGTATTTCGTGTTATATCTGTTTTATCAATATAGCCAATTCCACCACGTTCGTATAGTTTTATTGCGCCAAGGAATGAAGAAGTTTTTCCATGTACATACGTTCTCAATCCAAAAGGCCGTTGTGAGCTTACGAGCATATCCATTGTTTTTTCTCTAAACGCCTTAACTTTATGATAAATGGACACACCCTCAGCATAGCGTATGAACACATCACTATTAGCTTCTTTTAATTCTCGGTTTTCCTGCGCTACAACGCTATCGCCATTGTGTGTGTACACCTGGCACTTTCCGGCGTTGTCTCTGTTCCATAGAAAATAGCATATTCCGCCCTTAATCTCGACACCAGCGAAACAGTCTGATGCGTTCAAATAGTCATGAAGAACACGAATATGACGATCAGCTATCATTTCCGCTCTAAATGAATCAAGTCCCCGGCCACCGCCAAACCATCTTGCGGGAATGATCATTGTAAGAAACCGTGGTTTAAGTTTTTTTGCTTGTTGAACAAATCTATCATAGATTGGCGTTGCACCAGATCCAAGTCCACTGCCATCACTCAACTGATACGGTGGATTCCCAATTATCACATCAAACTTCATATCAAATATCCTCTCCGGGTGGACAGTATGGATAAACTCATAGGCGTGGGTCTCAAGGTCCGCCGCGCGCTTGTACTGGCTTTCCGCCGCGCCGCAGAACGCGCAGCGCCCGTCCTTCCATGTGTGCGGAATGTTCCGAAAGCGGATATTGCCCTCGGCGTCGGAAAATGCGCTTACGGAATAGCGGCTGTTGGGGTATTTGGAACAGTAAACGCTGCGCCGGGAGAGCAGGCTCGTCATCTCCGTGATGGCGATGCCGTAAAGCTGTTTCTGGAAAACATGATCGACGCGCTGCTGTAAATCGGGTATCTGTTCTGCAAGCCCCTCAATGAGACGTTTGGCGATCTCGCGGAGGAACACGCCGGTTTTGCACACGGGGTCAAGGAACGTCGTGTTCGGGTCCGAGAACAGCTCCTGCGGCAGCATGTCCAGCATCTCGTTGACGATTGAGGGCGGCGTGAACACCTCGTCGTTGGAGAGGTTCGCAAGGCAGGAGAGTACGTCGGGGTTATAGACCAGTGAGGAGTCCGGAATTAGTAGTGAGGAGTTATTCATTTTGGTTCTCCTTTGCCGTTTTTGTGATGGCGGAAAGCATTTTCAGAAGCTCGGTACAGGCGGATGAAATGCTCTCGTATTCACGATCGTTCAAATACTGCGTGCTGTGCAAAATGTCGAGCCAGTAGGCTGTCTCTGAACATTCCTTGAACGCGATATACATTTTTGAGGTGAACTCTTTTTTGCTTATGGCGCAGCCCGCCTCTCTGATGTTTGCGCCGATGCTTGTCCCTGCCCGAAGCAGCTGTTTCGACAGGACGAATTCTTTTTTCTCCTCAGACAGATATTTATAGAGATTGACGATTTGTATGGCAAACGCCATGCTTTTTTTCGCAACGCCGTTCTCCAAATTCCTCACTCCTCACTTCTCATTCCTAATTGCAGATAGTGGATGGGGCGGAACTGTGCCACACGGTTGCCCTCGGTGTTTTCCGGGGCGCCCGCATCGAACATCGACATCTGCTCAATCGCGGGCTTTATTTTTCTCTTTTTTATCGGTACGGCATCCGGCTCAAACGTCTCCGGCTCCATCAGCTCCGCAAGGGTATAATCCGTGCGCTTGACCATGCCGCCGGGGAAAAGCGCCCATTCGGAAAAGATAATCGGCTTTCCGTTTTCATCTTTGAGCGTAAGCGCGTCGCCGCAAAGGATGTTGCGGCCAAGGATAAAACGCACGACTTCGCGGCACTGGTCGGAGGCATCTTTTTTGTTGTTGACTGTGTATGCCTCATTCCAAATATCAAACAGCCTGTCCCGGCAGGCTGCGGTATTGTCCGACAGCAGCTCCACGCCGTAAATGTTCATTACCGCGATGACAGACCACATTTCAAAATCCGGGCGCTTGCGAATGCCGCTGTATTTTTTCTTTACGACAGCCAGTTTCCGGCGCAGAATCTCGGCCAGAAAATTGCCGTCGCCGCAGGCGGGCTCCAGAAAGCGGCTCTCGATTCGTTCGGTTTCGTTTTTAACCAAATCAAGCATGGCGTTGACCTCGCGCTCGGCGGTAAACACCTCGCCGTGATCGGCCACGCGCTGCTTGGATTTCACTTGTTTTGATTCCATGTCATCATCTCTTTTCACGGGTCTATTCGAACCCTTAAGCCCTTGCAGCGACACGGATTTCGAGTATTGTTCGTTGCTCGGTCATTAGCGGAATTTGAAAAACGAAGCGTGAATTTAAGGGAGTCTGAAAAACCCAGATAAAATGGGCTTTTCAGGCTCCCTTTTTTCTTTTTGCCCGGAAACACAGCGTATTCGAACCCATCGCCATGTTGCGGAAAAAACGGCGATTTGGAGAGAACTCAGGAGAGAACTGGACTGTTTGGAGAGAACTTTGGAGAGAACTTTTGAGCATCATCAGCCGGAGAGCACCTACCGTTGACAAGTCTGAAATAGGATTGGTGAACTCTATGGACAAGGCTGAGAAATACCAATGGTTGCTCGACACCTACCCCACCGTTGTGACAAAGGAGCAGTTGTATAAGATTTGCCACGTTTCCAAGAAAACGGCGCTCTACTATATTGAGAGCGGGCTTATCCCCTGCAAATGCTCCGGCAAGCAGACCCGTAAATACACGATAATGACGACTGACCTCGTGGACTTCCTCGAAAAATGCGATGAAAGCCCGGACGATTTCCACGCACCGAATGGCTGGTACAAGGGCGCTCCAAGTTCCTGCCCCCGTCATCTTTCACCGCAGCAGCGGCAACGGCTCCAAGAGGCATTGGAGTATATCACCGAAAGCTACCCTGATGTCCTGACGGTCGATGAGGTGATGGAGATTACCGGCTATGTGAACACCTCTATTCATAAGTGGTGTCAGGCCAAGAAGGTCGTTGCTTTCAGGATTAGCGGCAAGTACATGATACCGAAGGTGTCTTTGCTCGAATACCTTGTGAGCGACGCCTATCTGTCCATCCATGCGAAGTCGCGCAAACACTACCTCCTTTTAGCCAAGACGCTGAAAGAGAATGAGAACGATTAGTTGAAGCCGCCGCTTGCTGGCGGCGGCTTTCCCCACATTAGGAAGGAGGCAATATGGAAGATAGCATGATTGCCATAGCTCAAAGCACGATTGAGACGGCAAACAAAAACGCTGCTGCGTTGGCAGAGAGCGTCAGAGCTTCCTACGATGGCGATGCCACCGACTTTGAAGGCTTTGTAGATATGCTCTTTTCGATGTTCTACATTATGAGCAACGAGCAGTTTTTTGAGTACCTCGACATTCTCTGCGACATATACGATGTAGTTTTTGACCCGGCTAACACCCCGTTCAGGGCAAATGGCTCTGTTGCGGACATCTATGTATCTACCTTCGTTCAGGCAGCTTTCTATACCGCGCTGCAAACTGGAGGTGAGAATGAATGACCGCTAACATCATTGCCGTTGCCAACCAAAAAGGCGGCGTCGGCAAGACTACGACCTGTGCCAACCTCGGCATTGGTCTGGCACAGGAGGGCAAGAAAGTGCTGCTGGTTGACAGCGACCCGCAGGGCAGCTTGTCTATCAGCTTGGGCTATCCCCAACCCGACCAACTGCCGGTCACGCTTGCTACCGTCATGGGAAAGGTAATGACCGACATACCCATAGAACCCAAGGAGGGTATTCTGCATCACGCAGAGGGCGTTGACCTCATGCCCGCAAATCTGGAGCTGTCCGGCATGGAAGTCTCCCTCGTAAATGCCATGAGCCGTGAAAAGGTGCTGAAGCAGTACCTTGATACGGTTAAACGCGAGTATGACTTCATTCTGCTGGACTGTATGCCTTCGCTGGGTATGCTGACCGTCAATGCTCTGGCTGCTGCCGATAGCGTTCTTATTCCCGTTCAAGCGCAGTATTTACCGGCAAAAGGACTTGAACAGCTCTTGCAGACCGTGAACAAGGTGCGGCGGCAAATCAACCCCAAGCTCAAAATCGACGGTATTCTTCTCACTATGGTTGATAGCCGCACGAATTACGCGAAAGACATCAGCGCCCTGCTGCGGGAAACCTACGGCTCGAAGCTCAAAGTGTTCGATACCGATATTCCACACTCTGTCCGCGCCGCAGAGATCAGCGCCGAGGGCAAAAGCATTTTCGCACATGACCCCAAGGGCAAAGTGGCCGAAGGCTATCGAGAACTGACAAAGGAGGTGTTGCAGATTGAAAAGCTCCGCCAAAAACATAAGTCTGAGCAGCTACGATGACATTTTCAAAACGGATGAAAGCGCAGCAGAAACTGGGCGCGAGAAAGTAATGGAAATTGCGCTCACAGAGCTTCATCCTTTCAAGAATCACCCCTTTAAGGTGCTCGACGATGACCGTATGGCCGATACAGCGGAAAGCATAAAGGAATACGGTGTCCTTGTACCGGCTATTGCCCGTCCTCGTGAAGATGGAGGATATGAGCTTGTCGCCGGACATAGGCGTAAACGCGGCTGCGAGCTGGCCGGTCTTGAAACGATGCCGGTTATTGTCCGAAATCTGGACGACGATGCGGCAACGATTATCATGGTTGACAGCAATATTCAGCGCGAAAACATCCTGCCGAGTGAACGTGCTTTTGCCTACAAATTGAAGCTGGATGCCATGAAAAGACAGGTCGGCAGACCCTCCAAGGAAAATGGTTCCCAAGTTGGGAATCATTTATCGGGACGCAAATCCAGCGACATAATGGCCGAACAAATGGGTGAAAGCAAGAACCAGATATTCCGCTATATTCGCCTGACCGAGCTTATCCCTGAGCTTCTTGATATGGTGGATGTAAAGAAAATCGCCATTAACCCTGCTGTGGAACTGTCCTATCTCAGACCCGACGAACAGACCATGCTTCTTGAAGCTATGGACAGCGAACAGGCAACGCCTTCACTTTCTCAGGCACAGCGCCTCAAGAAGTTTTCACAGGAAGGCAAGCTGTCGCTGGACGTAATGACCGCTATAATGTCCGAGGAAAAGAAAGGAGAGCTGGATAAGGTTACGCTCACCGGCGACAAGCTCAAAAAATACTTCCCCAAGTCCTATACGACCCAACAGATGGAGCAGACCATTCTGAAGCTGTTGGAGCAATGGCAGAAAAAGCGACAGCGAGAGCAAGAAAGATAATGCTTGTGCTGCGCGGGCGTTCCGAAAGGAGCGCCCTTTTTCATGCCCGCAAGGAGGTGACAACGCTTGGGCGACCCATTTGATTACCACTACGGGACGGAGGCAGAGCAGTACAGCTATTTCCGTGTTCCCCGTATTCTTATCACCGATGAGCGGTTCAGACACGTTTCCACCGATGCCAAGCTCTTATACGGCCTGATGCTTGACCGCATGGGGCTTTCCATGAAAAACGGTTGGCTGGACGAACAGAACCGCGTATATATCTACTTCACGCTGGAGGACATCATGGAACAACTGAACTGTCAGCACGGTAAGGCTGTCAAGCTGCTTGCAGAGCTGGATGCAGACAAGGGTATCGGGCTTATTCGCAGGGTTAAGCAAGGCCAAGGCCGCCCGACAAAGATTTATGTGATGAAAGCGTTTTTCGGTCAGGCCAGACTTCCGAATACCGGCAGTCAAGACTTCTCAAAATCGGAAGTGCAGACTTCCGAAAATCGGCAGTCAAGACTTCCGCAAACAGGAAGTGCAGACTTCCCGGAATCGGCGCGTAGTTATCTTGAGAAAAATAATCCTGAAAATAGCTATACTGATCCATCTATCTATCCATCAAAGAGAACGCCTGATGGGATTGATGTGGATGGGATGAGAGAGATTGTCAGAGAAAACCTTGAGTACGATATTCTCATGCAAGACCCCAAGGCAGACCGCAGCCGTATGGATGAAATCGTGGAGCTGATTGTCGAAACACTTTGTTCTACCAAGCCCACAATAAACATTGCCGGAGATGAATACCCGGCATCCTTTGTGAAAGACAAGCTCTTGAAGCTCAACAGTATGCACGTTGAGTACGTCTTTGAGTGTCTCAACAACAATACCACCCGCGTGAGGAACATCAAGAAGTATATGCTTGCCACGCTGTTCAATGCCCCCAGCACCATCGACAGCTACTACTCGGCATTGGTCAATCACGATATGTACGGAGACGGCTCACGCTGAAAGGCATGAGCTGATTTTCTTGAAAGGATGAAATAATGGACACTTTTGACGAAAGCAAATCTATGAACGTGCTGGTCGTTGAGCCTGAGAAAACGCCGTATATGGCCAACATCGGCAGCGACTTGAAAGCCATGCAGGACGCCGTAGGCGGAAGCATCGAGCCTGTTTACCCCTTTGACGAGCCGGTGGCGCTTGTCTGCAACGAGGATGGAAAAATCCTCGGCATGAAGCTAAACCGTGCTTTGCGTGACGAAAACGGTGAGATATACGACATCATCGCCGGTAAGTTCTTCGTCTGCGGGCTGGGAGAGGATGATTTCACGTCGCTGACGCCGGAGCTTGCAGAGAAATTCAAAGATAAGTTCGCACATCCAGAGATTTTTATGAAGCTCGGCAGCCGGATAATGGCCATCCCTATTGAGCCAAAAGCAGCCACTATCGAGAAGCACAAGGATAAAATCAAACACACCGTCAACCGCGACGCTCGATGAAAGGAGCCAAGATATGACAAGACCCTTTGCCTACATTACTGCCCCTTGGGGCGAAAACGAATTTGAGAATACCGAGGATGCGGCTGCGTATTGCCGCAAGGTGTTCGACGCTGGGTTCGCCCCGATCTGTCCGCTTCTCTTTCTGCCGCTCTTTATCAACGACGCTATTCCGCAGGAGCACAAGGACGGTTTGGACATCGGCCATGAAATGCTCCGGCGTTCCCGTGTGCTCGTCGTTTGCGGTGATACCGTAGATGAAGCCATGAAAGCCGACATCGCCATCGCAGAGCGTTTGCGTATCACCGCTACTACCTTGGACGGTATTCTCACCGTAAAAGGTCAGGGACGAAGCGGAGAATGACCAATGACTATCTCATTCACAGGCTGGTCGTGCCGCCTTAGTGATACGGCAAAAATCAGGGAAAGGAGGAACCATTTATGCAAGAAGAAGTTGAAAACAGGTCGGTTACGCTGGCCATCAGCACCACAAAGCTCACCGGGCGGGTGCTGAAAGCTGCCATTGCCAAGTATCTGGCTTATGTCAAGGAGAAAAAGCGGCTCAACAGCCGTGACAGTCCCGTTACCCCTCATGGAAAACAGTCTGTCAAGAAGCTGGTCGGTCAGGGTCAGGGTGTATCAAACATCGAAATCACGGACAGCAATATCAAGAGCTTTGAACGAGTTGCCCGAAAATACGGTGTTGACTATGCGCTCAAAAAAGATACGTCAGGCGAGAAGCCCAAGTACCTTGTGTTCTTCAAGGCTAAGGATGCTGACGCTTTGACGGCAGCCTTCACCGAGTATTCAGCGCAGAAAATCAGACACGCAGAGCGTCCGTCAATCCTCGCTGTGCTTGCGAAGTTCAAAGCGATTGTCAAGGCGAACACCATTGACCGCGTGAAGAACCGAGACAAGGAGCTGACGCGATGAAGGTGAACATCAAAAAGCTCATCCTCCCCAATTTGCCTTATGTGCTTATCGGCCTCTTGGCTACAAAGGTCGGACAGGCGTGGCGTTTGGCCGAGGGTGCTGACTTCTCTGGCAAGGTAATTCACCTGATGGGCGGCTTTGCCGCTGCTTTCCAGAGCATCCTACCCAGCTTCCATCCGATTGACCTGTGTGTTGGCGTCGCCGTTGCGGTAGCACTCCGATTGGCGGTCTACATTAAGGGGAAAAACGCCAAGAAGTTCCGAAAGAACATGGAATACGGGACTGCTCGGTGGGGAAACGCCGACGACATCAAGCCGTATATCGACCCCGCTTTCCAGAACAATGTCATCCTGACGCAGACTGAACGGCTCACGATGAACAACCGTCCGAAAGACCCGAAAACGGCGAGGAACAAGAATGTCCTCATCGTTGGCGGCTCCGGCTCCGGCAAAACCCGTTTCTGGCTCAAACCGAACCTCATGCAATGCCACAGCTCCTACGTCGTGACAGACCCCAAGGGCAGCATCGTGGTCGAGTGCGGAAAGCTCCTTCAACGAGAGCATTACCGTTTGAAAATCCTGAACACCATCAATTTCCGAAAGAGTATGCACTATAACCCGTTTGCCTACATCCATTCGGAAAAAGACATCCTGAAGCTGGTCACGACGCTGATCGCCAATACCAAGGGCGAGGGCAAAGCCGGTGACGATTTTTGGGTCAAGGCCGAAACGCTGCTCTATACGGCGCTTATCGGCTACATCCACTATGAAGCTCCCAGCGAAGAACAGAACTTCTCCACGCTAATCGAGTTCATCAACGCTTCGGAGGTACGCGAGGACGACGAGGACTTCCAAAACCCCGTTGATCTGATGTTTGAAGCTCTTGAAAAAGAGAAGCCCGACCACTTCGCGGTGCGCCAGTACAAGAAGTACAAGCTGGCAGCGGGCAAGACAGCAAAGAGCATCCTTATTTCATGCGGCGCTCGGCTGGCTCCCTTTGACATCGCTGAACTCCGTGAGCTGACTTCCTACGATGAATTAGAGCTGGATACCCTTGGCGATACGAAAACGGCTCTATTCATAATCATTTCCGACACCGACGATACGTTCAATTTCCTTGTGAGCATGGCCTACACGCAGTTGTTCAATCTCCTGTGTGACAAGGCGGACGATGTGTACGGAGGACGGTTGCCTGTCCATGTGCGCTGCCTGATAGATGAGGCGGCCAACATAGGGCAAATCCCGAAGCTGGAAAAGCTGGTGGCCACAATCCGAAGCAGAGAAATCTCATGCTGCTTGGTTTTACAGGCGCAGAGTCAGTTAAAGGCTCTCTACAAGGATAATTCGGACACGATCATCGGCAATATGGACAGCACCATTTTCTTGGGCGGTAAGGAGCGCACCACATTAAAGGAGCTGGCCGAAACGCTGGGCAAGGAAACTATCGACACGTTCAATACCGGCGAAAGCCGGGGGCGCGAGGTTTCCCACAGCCTGAATTATCAGAAACTTGGAAAGGAGTTGATGAGCATTGACGAGCTGGCCGTTCTCGACGGCGGCAAGTGCATCTTGCAATTAAGAGGCGTCCGGCCGTTCCTGTCGGATAAGTACGATATAACCCGGCACCCCAACTATAAGTATTTGTCCGACGCAGACCCGCGCAATGCCTTTGACATTGAGCGTTTCCTATCCACAAAACTCAAACCGAAGCCGGATGAAGTGTTCGACGTTTACGATGTTGACCTGTCCGGCGAACCCGTGGCCGCTGAATAAGCGGCCTTTTTTATTACCCAAAATCAAAAACAAATATATGGAGGTACACTATGGCTTTCTTTAACTCTGCTGTTGACGTTCTTCAGACCCTCGTTATCGCGCTGGGCGCTGGCCTCGGTATCTGGGGCGCAATCAATCTGCTCGAAGGTTACGGCAACGATAACCCCGGTGCCAAGTCTCAGGGCATGAAGCAGCTTATGGCCGGTGGCGGCGTTGCACTCGTCGGCCTCGTCCTTGTCCCGCTTCTCTCCGGCCTGTTCGGTTAATCCGCAATCGGCACAACTAATTAACCCTTCGTGCTCTCCCGCCCCGTGCGGGAGAGCACGGGAAAGGAGGTAACGCCCATTGGATATGATATGGCAAAAAATCACCGATTGGCTCAAAGAAGTGCTGGTCAGCGGCATACTGGATAACCTGTCAGGAATGTTCGACAACGTAAATCAAAAAGTCGGAGAAATCGCCGGTCAGGTCGGCTCGACACCGCAAGCATGGAACTCAGGCGTTTTTAACATGGTGCGGAACCTCTCCGAAACGGTGATACTCCCGATAGCCGGTGTGATACTCGCGTTTGTTATGACCTATGAACTCATACAGATGGTCATCGACAAGAACAACATGAATGACTTTGACACTTGGATTTTTTTCAAGTGGATTTTCAAGACATTCTGCGCTGTTCTGATAGTAACGAACACATGGAACATCGTCATGGCCGTCTTTGACGTGGCTCAGACGGTGGTAAACGGCGCTGCCGGAGTGATAGTCGGCAACGCTTCCATCGACATTACAACGGCAATCACCGATTTGGAGGCTCGCCTGATGGAAATGGAATTGGGCCCTCTGTTCGGTCTTTGGTTCCAAAGCCTTTTCGTGGGCATTACCATGTGGGCTTTGACCATCTGCATCTTCATCATCGTCTATGGCCGAATGATTGAGATCTACCTTGTCACGTCGGTTGCGCCTATTCCTATGGCAACAATGGCCAACCGTGAATGGGGACAGATGGGACAAAACTACTTCCGTTCTTTGATGGCGCTCGGTTTCCAAGCATTTCTGATAATCGTCTGTGTCGCTATCTATGCGGTATTGGTTCAGTCCATCGCCGTGGATGCCGACATCGGCAATGCAATTTGGACGTGCATGGGATATACGGTTTTGCTCTGCTTCACGTTGTTTAAGACCGGGAGCCTTGCCAAGTCCATCTTCAACGCCCATTAAGGAAGGAGGCTTCTCATGGCGTATGTTCCAGTTCCCAAAGACCTCACCAAAGTGAAAACAAAGGTGATGTTCAATCTCACCAAGAGACAGTTGATCTGTTTCGGCAGCGGGGCGCTTATCGGCGTACCGCTTTTCTTTTTGCTCAAAAACTCAACCGGCGTGAGCACGGCGGCCATTGTTATGGTGCTGTCCATGCTTCCCTGTTTTCTTCTCGCCATGTACGAAAAGAACGGGCAGCCGCTTGAAGTAATCCTCAACAACATCATTCAGACCTTGTTTGTTCGGCCAAAGAAGCGGCCTTACAAAACCGACAACTTCTATGCCGTGCTGGAACGGCAGGCAAATCTCGATAAGGAGGTACAGGCTATTGTCCGAAAAGAACCGCACACAAAGAAGAACGCTGACACGCTCGGAGCGTAAACAGATCGCCGCCGCTGTGGAAAGAGCCAAGAGGGACACGAAAGCTCCGCAGACGGCGCAGCAGTCAATTCCGTATCAACGTATTTGGCCGGACGGCATCTGCCGGGTAACTGACACGTTCTACACAAAGACCGTACAGTTTCAGGACATCAACTACCAACTGGCACAGAACGAGGATAAGACGGCCATTTTTGATGGTTGGTGCGACTTCCTAAATTACTTCGACAGCTCTATCAAGTTCCAGTTTTCCTTTTTGAACCTCTCCGTGAGCATGGAAAACTTCGAGCAATCCATCTTCATTCCCCAACAGGGCGACGCCTTTGACGATATTCGCGCCGAGTATGCCGCCATGCTTCAGAACCAGCTTGCCAAGGGCAATAACGGCCTGACAAAGACCAAATATCTGACCTTTGGCATTGAAGCCGACAGCATTAAGAGCGCGAAACCGCGTCTTGAGCGCGTAGAAACGGACGTGCTCAACAATTTCAAACGCCTCGGTGTGAGTGCTGATGTGATGAACGGCAAAGAGCGCCTCTACCTGATGCACAGCATCTTCCACATGGACGGGCATGAGAAGTTCCTGTTTGAGTGGGACTGGCTGCCTCTTTCTGGCCTCTCCACAAGGGATTTCATTGCTCCGTCCTCGTTTGAGTTCCCGGACGGGCGCACATTCCGAATGGGAGGCAAAGCTGGCGCTGTTTCCTTTCTCCAGATTCTCGCGCCAGAACTAAATGACCGTATGCTGGCTGACTTCTTGGATATGGAGAGTTCCCTTGTGGTAAACCTCCACATTCAGTCCGTTGACCAGACCAAGGCCATAAAGACCATCAAGCGCAAGATTACCGACTTGGATAAAATGAAAATCGAGGAACAAAAAAAGGCCGTCCGCTCCGGCTATGACATGGACATTATCCCGTCCGACCTTGCAACCTATGGCGGCGAGGCAAAAAAGCTGCTGCAAGACCTCCAGAGCCACAATGAGCGTATGTTCCTGCTCACTTTCCTTGTGATGAACACCGCTGACAGCAAGCAGCAGCTTGAAAACAACATCTTTCAGGCACAGAGCATCGCGCAGAAGTATAACTGTGTGCTGGCGCGGCTTGACTTCCAACAGGAAAAGGCGCTTATGTCCTCGCTTCCGCTCGGCCTCAATGAAATTGAGATACAGCGGGGATTGACGACCAGCTCTACGGCCATCTTCATCCCGTTCACCACGCAAGAGCTTTTCCAGACGGGCGGCGAAGGTCTGTACTACGGCCTCAACGCCCTCTCGAACAATCTTATTATGGTGGATAGAAAGGCGCTGAAAAACCCCAACGGCCTTATCCTCGGCACACCGGGCAGCGGCAAGTCCTTCAGCGCAAAGCGTGAGATCGCCAACACCTTCCTCATTTCCCGCGACGACATCATCATCTGCGACCCGGAGGGCGAGTATTATCCGCTGGTGGAACGGCTCCACGGACAGGTGGTGAAGATTGCTCCTACCAGTACGCAGTACATCAATCCGATGGACATTAACCTGAACTACTCGGAGGACGAAAACCCGCTGTCGTTGAAGTCTGACTTCATTCTGTCCCTGTGCGAGCTGATTGTCGGCGGGCGCGACGGCCTCAAGCCTATCGAAAAGACCGTCATTGACCGTGCAGTTCGCCTCGTGTATCAGGGATACCTCAACGACCCGCGACCCGAAAACGTCCCCATTCTCGGAGATTTGTATAAGGCGCTGCTGGATCAGGAGGAAAAGGAAGCAAAGCACATCGCCACCGCGTTGGAAATCTACGTTTCCGGCTCCCTGAACGTCTTTAACCACAGAACCAACGTGGATATTGAGAACCGGCTTGTATGCTACGACATCAAAGAGCTTGGAAAGCAGCTCAAAAAGCTGGGTATGCTCATCGTTCAAGACCAAGTGTGGGGGCGTGTGACCGCCAACCGCGCCGAGGGAAAAGCAACCAGATACTACATGGATGAGTTCCATCTTCTGCTCAAAGAGGAACAGACCGCTGCTTATTCCGTGGAAATCTGGAAGCGTTTTAGAAAATGGGGCGGTATCCCTACGGGCATCACACAGAATGTCAAAGACTTGCTTTCATCCCGCGAGGTTGAGAACATCTTTGAAAACTCTGACTTCGTGTATATGCTCAACCAAGCCTCCGGCGACAGACAGATACTTGCAAAGCAGCTCAACATCAGCCCCCACCAGCTTTCGTATGTCACTCATTCCGGCGAGGGCGAGGGGCTGCTTTTCTATGGCAACATCATCCTGCCCTTTGCAGACCGTTTCCCCAAGGATACCGAACTGTACCGCATTATGACCACCAAACCCAGCGAAATAAAGAAATAAGGAGAAATCACATGAAACAGAAGAACCGTATTTTTCTCATCCCCGAAGCCGTTTACGACCAGCGAGCCGCAGCCGTGACACTCATCCACGGCGTAAATGTGGCGTTGCACGATTGCATGACACATTACATCACCGGCAGCATTTCCAAGCGAGATTTTCTTCGGATGTGCGCAGCGTGCCAGTTGATGAAGGATAAGGCGGACGAGGTGTTCGAGAGCATTGGATTTCCAAAGGAATGCTTTTCGGAAAACGGCAGCAACTTTGAACCTATGAAAGCTAAAGAGGTCTTTGTCAACGAAATCCTCAACATGGGAGAGGAACCTCCCGCCGACGACGATGAACAGGACTGCGACGACGATGACTACTTCGACTATGACGACGAGGAAGCTGACGGCGACGACGGCCTGACGTACATGGAGGTTGAGCGTATGTGTGACCGCCTCTATGAACTCAAAGAGGACGCTGCGAACAGCGTGGTGCAGTCTGCTGATCTGCTCAAAACCACCGATGAGCTGTTCGAAGCGCTGGAAGAAATCAAATACCGGCTGGACAGATAAGCGTATGCTCTGATTACGCGGAAAGGAGGAACCTTGAAAAAGCGAAGCTCACAAGCCTATCGCCTCCACTTCACGGACGATGAAATGGCAACGCCGGAGCTTAAAGAACCAATCCGAAAGGTAGAAAAAGCATCTGCCAAGATGGAAAAAGCCGAGGCGAAAATCCCCAAGAAAAAGGTCATAACCAAAGAGCGCACCGTTGATGCAAAAGGGAAAACAACGGTGCGCTTACGTTTTGAGGAAGTAGACAAGAAGAAGCCTCCGTCGAAGCTGACCCATGCGATTGAGGCTGTTCCTGCGCTGGAAGCCCACCGTCAGGTCAGCCAGTATGAGGACGACAATGTTGGCGTTGAAGCAGCTCACAAATCAGAGGAAGCGGCTGAGTTTTCCGTTCGTGCCGGTCAAAACGCTTATCATTCCCACCAGCTCAAACCATATCGGGAAGCAGCAAGAACCGAAAAGCAGCTTGATAAAGCCAACGTGAACTACTTGCAGCAGAAGAACGCGCAGGATAATCCGCAGCTTTCTTCAAACCCCGTATCCCGCTGGCAGCAGAAACAGGCTATCAAGAAAGAGTATGCGGCTGCAAAGGCCGGGAAAACGGCAGAGACGGTACAGAAAACCGCGACTGGCGCAAAGAAAGCGGCAGAAAAGACGGCAGAGGCGACGAAAAAGACGGGCGAGTTTATCTCCCGTCACAAAAAGGGGTTCCTTATCGTCGGCGGGATCGGCGTCATGCTCGTTATCCTGTTGAACTGTATGTCCTCATGCTCAGTCATCTTCCAGTCCGGCATACAGTCCATAGCCGCCTCTACCTATCCATCCGAGGATAGCGATATGCTGGGCGCGGAAGCTGCCTACTGTGCGCTGGAAGCGGAGATTCAATACGAGGTTGACCACTATGAGACGATGCACCCCGGCTACGATGAGTACCATTACGACCTTGAAGATATTGAGCATGACCCGTATGTGCTCATATCCATCCTGACGGCCTATCATGGTGGAGCGTGGACTCTCGATGAAGTTCAGGGAACGATGGCAATGCTGTTTGAAAAGCAGTATCAGCTCACGGAAGAAGTCATCACAGAGGTGCGCTATCGAACCGAGACACGGGTGGACAGCTACTCCTATATTGACCCGGATACAGGCGAATGGGTAACAGAGTATTATGAGTACGACGTTCAAGTGCCGTACAACTACTACATCTGCAACGTATCGCTGAACAACGAGAACCTGTCTCACTTGCCAATTTACATCATGGGACAGGAGCAAGTCGGTATGTACGCCGTCTATATCTCCGTGCTCGGAAATCGACCAGACCTGTTCGGCGGAACCATTCTCGAATACACAGACCATGAGATACCCGAAGATTATCTTGCAGACGAAACCTTTGCCACGATTATGGAGGAAGCGGAGAAATACCTCGGCTACCCCTACGTTTGGGGCGGGTCGAACCCGACTACTTCATTTGACTGCTCCGGCTTTGTAAGCTGGGTGCTCACGAACTCCGGCGTACTCAATACCGGCAGATTAGGAGCACAGGGCTTATACAACATCTGCACACCCATTCCCGCTTCCAGCGCCCGTCCCGGTGACCTTGTGTTTTTTACTGGAACGTATGATACGCCGGGTGTCAGCCATGTGGCCATCTATGTGGGCGACGGTTGGATTATCCACGCGGGAAACCCCATTGGCTATCTCGATTTGGAGCACAGCGGGTTAAGGAACAACCTATTCGCCTACGGGCGTTTGCCACTGTGAAAAGGAGGACTGTCTATGAGCGAAAAGCTCGATAAATATCGCGCAGAAAAGGACAAAAACAACGCGAAAATCACGAAGCTGCAAGCGAGAAACCGAGAGCTTGACAGGCTTATCACCGAAACGGAGAACACCGAGATTGTTTCAATGATGAGAAGCCAGAAAATCAGCATCGAAGATTTTGCAGCTTATCTCCAGACGTTCCGCTCTGACAGCGGAGCGTCTTTTACTATTCCGAAACAGGAGGATTCTAATGATGAAGAATAAGAACCGCAAACGGCGCATTGGCCGCGCTCTTGTAATGGCTCTTTGCCTTATCCTTGTTTGTATGCCTCTTATGGGCATGGCAACGATGGCCGAGGGCGGTGAGAGCGCCGAGGACACCGGCGAGCCGGAAATCGTCGTTATTGACATCGTTCCCGAAGATGAGAGTGAACCCGAAGTGCCGACTGACCCGGAGACGCCGACTGACCCGGAGACGCCGACTGACCCGGAGACGCCGACTGACCCGGAGACGCCGACTGACCCGGAAACACCGACTGACCCGGAGACGCCGACTGACCCGGAGACGCCTACCGACCCCGAGACGTCAACTGACCCGGAGACACCTACCGACCCGGATACTCCGACTGACCCTGAAACGCCGGAACCTGTGTGCATCTGCGAAACGCTTTGTCACGCGTATGCTCCTAACATGGAGTGTCCCGTCTGCGCTGTCGGAATTGACGGTTGCACCGGCGAACCTCTTTCACCCGATTTCACAATTCTCATCCAGCGCCCGTCCGGGTGGTACACGGAGAAAGCTACGGTATCCATTCGGATTATCGACGTAAACAAGACCGAGTGGGATAAGGTCGAGGTGAAGATTGAAAAAAACGGTAGCTGGGTGGACGTTACCGACAGCCTCATCGAGACTGATACCACTACCATTGAGATTGCCGAAAACTGCACCGTCTATGTGACGGTAACGGATAAGGACGGAAACGCGCATACCAAGAACGCCTATATCGAGTGCTTTGACAGAGAAGCCCCCACCATCCGCGCCGGGATTGACGGCGCTCTGCTGCGCGTGGAAGCCAGCGACGCTCTTTCTGGTGTTGAGTGCATCTATGTGAACGGGTATCGCTTTACCGGCCTTGTGAACGGAACGCTGGATATTCGGCTCAAAGACTATGCCGACGAGTATGAGCAGATTAGCGTTGTTGCCGTCGATTTTGCCGGAAATAAGTCCAAGACCGTGCAGATCAAGAACCCCTACTACGATGATGACGTGTGCGACCCCACACCTACTCCCAAGCCGACTACTACGCCTGTTACGACCCCGGCTCCTACGACAGCTCCCACAACGGGAACAGGTACAAAGACGCCGACTCCGACGCCTACTCCCAGCGCAACATCGGCAGCCGAGGTCACGATTGAACCGGGCGACGGTTTTACGCAGAACGGAAACGCCGTTACCCGCGACTTGCTGTATGACCGTTATTCCAACAAGCAGTTCATCGCTGTACAGACGAAAGACGGCGACACTTTCTACATCGTTATCGACTATGACAAGCCCATCGACGAGGACGGCGAGAGCTACGAAACCTATTTCCTGAACCTTGTCGATGACGCCGACCTGATGGCGCTGCTTGACGGTGAGACGGTAGAAACGCCGGTAGTCTGCACTTGCACAGATAAGTGTGTTGCCGGTGATGTGAATACCAACTGCCCCGTCTGCAAAAGCAATATGAGTGAGTGCGCCGGTAAAGAAGCGCAAGTCGAGCCGGAGAAGCCTGTTGATGAGCCGGAGGAAGAAACCGAGAGCAGTCCTGTCGGCGCAATCGCCATTGTCGTGGTACTGCTTGCAATCGGTGGCGTTGCCGTCTGGTACTTCAAGTTCCGTAAGCCAAAGAATACAGCCAAGGGCAAAAATGACATCGACGATTATGGCTTTGATGATGAGGATGACGACGAACCCTATGAGACTGAGCCGGAGGTTGCGGAAGATACCGACGAAACGGGGCGTGACGACGAATGACCCTTTTCACCGACAGCCCTTTTGAACGCATGATGATCCAGAAGCCCAATGCAAGGCGGGAGAACAAACCTCCCGCCTTGCCCAAGGAGGGGCGATGCAACGGCTGCACATTCCGGCGCGAAGGGTGTTGTTCTGCCACCTGTTATCGTGACCTCGCGCATAAAAAGAATAAGGAGGCTGAGAAATGCGACTTGTGATTGCCGAGAAACCGTCTGTGGCGCAGAGCATAGCTGTTGTGCTTGGCGCAAAAAACCGTGGGGACGGTTACGTTGAGGGCAACGGCTATATCGTCTCTTGGTGCGTCGGGCATCTTGTGGAGCTGGCGCAAGCAGACGCCTACGATGAGAAGTATTCCAAATGGAGCTATGACGACCTCCCCATTCTGCCGAAGAACTGGAAATATATCGTCTCTGCCGGAACAAAGAAGCAGTATGGAGTCCTGAAAAAGCTCATGGCAGACAAGAGTGTTGATACCGTCATCTGCGCGACTGACGCCGGACGCGAGGGAGAGCTTATCTTCCGGCTTGTCTACAACCAATGCGGATGCAAGAAGCCCGTAAAGCGCCTATGGATTTCATCTATGGAAGAAAGCGCAATCAGCAAAGGGTTTGAGACTCTCAAAGACGATGCAGCCTACGATAATCTCTACAAGGCCGCTCTGTGCAGAGCACAGGCCGATTGGCTTGTCGGTATCAACGCGACCCGCTTGTTTTCCGTCCTCTATCGTCAGACTTTGAACGTCGGGCGCGTGATGACGCCTACGCTTGCCATGATAGTATCCCGCGAAGCTGCCATTGATGCTTTCAAGCCGGAGCCGTTCTACACCGTCCAGCTTGAGTGCGGTGCGTTCATAGCCTCCAGGGAAAGGCTGAAAGACAGAAACGAAGCTGAAAGCGTACAGGTGGCTTGCCTTGGCAGAACTGCTACGGTTAAGGCGGTGGATACCAAAGAAAAGTCCGAGAAACCTCCGAAGCTCTACGACCTCACTACTTTGCAGCGTGACGCCAACCGTCTGTTTGGCTTCACGGCACAGCAAACCCTTGACTATACTCAAAATCTCTACGAAAAGAAGCTGTGTACCTATCCCCGAACCGACAGCCGGTATCTCACCGAAGATATGGCAGACAGTACGCCGATCATCGTCAACAACGCTGCTCTGGCGCTGCCCTTTGCGCGGCAATTCCCAGTCACGATTGATATGGGACAGGTGATTGATAATTCCAAGGTTAGCGACCATCATGCAATCATCCCGACAAAGACGATTTCCGGCTTTGACCTCAACACCCTGCCAGCCGGAGAAAAGAACGTGCTGACGCTCATTATCGTTCGGTTTATCAGCGCCGTGTGCGAGCCTCATAGGTACGCTGAGACTGTCGTTACCTTGGATTGCGCCGGATACCCCTTCACAGCGAAGGGTAAAACCGTCATAAAAAGAGGCTGGAAAGCGGTTGATAGCGTCTTTCGCGCCAATCTGAAATCAAAGCAGGAGGTTGAGAAAGAAGAAAACTTGCCGCTGCTGACTAAAGGCCAACAGGTTGCGCCGGTTAATGTTTCCATTAAGGACGGCAAAACCACGCCACCGAAGCACTATACTGAGGACACGCTTTTATCCGCTATGGAGAGCGCCGGAGTAGAAGGACTGCCGGAGGATGCAGAGCGGAAAGGACTTGGAACACCGGCAACACGCGCCGGTATTCTCGAAAAGCTGGTCAAGACCTCTTTCGTTGAGCGTAAGGGAGACAAGAAAACCAAGTATCTTCTGCCCTCGCATAAAGGCATCTCTCTTATCACGGTGCTGCCGGAGGCAATCCAGTCGCCGCAGCTTACCGCAGAGTGGGAGGAACGGCTGAAGCTCGTAGAACGCGGAGAGCTGGCAGCCGAGGACTTCATTGCAGAGATCACCGCAATGACCGTGGACTTGGTGAAAACCTATGAAGCAATCAAAGGGGCAAATGTGCTGTTTCCCTCCGACAGCGAGTGCGTCGGGAAGTGTCCCCGCTGCGGCGGCGCGGTCATCGAAAAGAAAAACGGATTCTTCTGTGAAAACCGAAGCTGCAACTTCGCTATCTGGAAGGACAACAAGTTTTTCAGCAGCAAGGGAAAAGTGGTGACAAAGCAGAACGTGACCGCGTTACTGAAAGATGGCCGTGTTCGGCTTACCGGCCTGCGCTCCCCCAAAACGGGTTTCAACTATGATGCTACCGTCGTGCTGGAGGACACTGGCGAAAAGTATGTGAGCTTCCGATTGGAGTTTGATAAGAAATGAAGCTGACCCGCTATGAGAAAGAGACGATTATCAACTACAACGAGGAAGAAGAAACGGCAAGCGTTTATACTCACAACAACAAGCTGCGCGAGAAGCTGCTGCGCCTTGCGGTCAAGTACCCTGACAAGATAAGGGTCGAGAACAAAGAGCGCGGCGTTGCCTCATTCATCGTTCCCAAACGCTGCATCTCTGTTCGTGAACCGTACAGCGACGCCCGCCGACAGGCTGACAGCGAAAGAGCGAAATCAGCGCAAATCAAGCCGCCAAGCAGGGGCAAACGCTCCAAATCCGAATAGTGAGTGTGCCTCTGCATGGGTAAACCTTTTACCTGTGCGGAGGCGCTTTTTTCATGTTTACAAGCCAAGAAAGGAGCATACGAATGGCAGAGAATACGACCTCAAACAAAGACCGTTTGAAGGAAATCACAGACGGTATTGAGCAAGGCATCAAGGAGCTTTTTACCAGCGAGAAGTATATGCAATATCTCCGCACTATGAGCCGCTTTCACAGATACTCCGTGAACAACACGATGCTCATCTATATGCAGCGCCCCGACGCCACGCTCGTTGCCGGTTTCAATAAGTGGCGCGATCAATTCAGCCGTAACGTGATGAAGGGCGAAAGAGGCATCAAAATCATTGCCCCGACGCCGTTCAAAAAGAAGATAGAACAAGAGAAGGTTGACCCGCAGACCAAAGCGCCCATCCTGAACCCTGATGGTACTGTAGCCACGGAGGAAGTGGAAATCAAGATACCGCTCTACAAAGTGGTATCCGTTTTCGACGTAGCACAGACCGACGGCAAACCGCTGCCCACGCTGGCCGAAAACTTGACCGGCGACGTACAGCAGTATGGAATCTTCATGGAAGCTCTGCGCAGAGCTTCGCCGGTTCCCCTTGGGTTCGCTAAACTGTCTCCCGACCTTGACGGTTTTTTCAATGTGACAGACCAACGCATTACAATACGCGAAGGTATGAGTGAAGTACAGACGGTGTGCGCCGCTGTCCATGAGATAGCTCATTCAAAGCTCCATAACAAGGAGCTGCCAGAGGTCAAGGAGCAATGGAAGCTCGTCATGGTGAGCGACGGCGAGACAAAGAAAGACCATGTTTGCGGTTTCGACAGCAAAGCCGAGGCAGAAGCGGCTGCTGAAGCACAGGGATGGAAGTACACCGACGAAAACAGCTTTGAGTGGCGTCTTGAAATCGAGAAAGATACCTACACCGCCGATTTTGTGAAGAAAAGCCGCAATACCGAGGAAGTGGAAGCCGAGAGCGTGTCTTATGCAGTTTGTGCCTATTACGGTATCCCCACCGGCGAGAACAGCTTTGGGTATATCGCCACATGGAGCAAAGACAAGGAGCTTTCGGAATTGAGAGCCAGTTTGGAAACCATCAACAAGACTTCCTCCGGCCTCATAAGCGATATTGACCGTCACTTTGCGGAGATCGTCAAGGAACGCGGCGTTGAGCTTTCTGCGCCGGAGGCGGAAGCTCCAACAGTGACGCCGGAAATCGAGCCGGAACACGACGGTTTGTTCTTGCTTGATAACGAAAGATACCTCTACCTCCAGCGAAGCGAGGAAGGATTTGATTACACCTTCTATGACAAAATGAGCTTGCATGAGATTGACGGCGGCCAGCTTGATAATCCTGATTTATCTCTGTCTGCTGCCCGTGATGAAATCCTGTTGCTCTACGACATGAAACCGCAGTCGGTTGAAAAGCAAACTGCGGAAACCACCGAGGCGGTCTTGTACGCTGCCGTGGAAGCTCCCAAGCGGAGTGAAGTCGAGCGATGGGAAAACGACCATATCACAGGCATCAGTATGTCAACGCAGACGGTTGAGCCTCCGCTGGGAGGCGGGAATATCGTTGGGGTGACAATAGAAACTTACGACCCCGAAGCGCCGCTGCCGCCTTTTCCCGATGGGTATGTTATGCCTGACGCAACAGTTTCCGTAGCAGACCGTGATGCTTACGGGTACACGGAAAACGATATGCTTCCGCTCTCACAGGACAAAGCACTCGAACTGTTTGACAAAGACCTGACCGTATATATGCTGCGTCCGGGCAACGGCGCGGAAATGGTCTTTGAACGTGAGGACATTGACGGTCATTCAGGTCTTTTCGGTATCACCCGCGAAGAATGGGATGAAACGCGGGAGTACATTGAGCTGACAGCCGGACATGAAGTAACGCAAAAAGAAATGGATGACACCTTCATCAACAATCCGGCTGATGCCTTTGCCATCTATCAGCTCAAAAGGGCTGATGAGACGCGAGATCTGCGCTTTGAACCCTTGGCGAGTATTGAGGCCGCCGGGTTTACGGTTGAGCGAGACAATTATGAGCTTGTTTACTCAGCACCGTTGAAGCCTATGTCCCGTCAGATCGACACGCTGGAAAACATCTTCGAGAGATTCAATGTTGACCGCCCTGCTGACTTCAAAGGTCATTCTCTCTCCGTCAGCGACATCGTTGCCTTAAAACAGGCCGGTGAGGTATCCTGTCACTACGTTGACAGCGTTGGCTATCGTGAAGTCCCGACATTTCTCACCCCCGACAATCCCCTGAAAAACGCAGAAATGGCTATGGAAGATGATTACGGTATGATTGACGGCATAATCAACAACGGCTCGAAGCAGCCTACCGTGGCAGAGCTGGAAGCACAGGTTAAGGCCGGTCAAACCATATCGCTGCTTGACCTTGCCAACGCCGTGCGGGATGAGCACCGCAAAGAGCGCCCATCTGTGGTCGAGAAGCTTAAAAGCCAACCCGTTCAGCGCGAACCCAAAATCACAGCGCCGAAAAAGAGCGCGGAAAGAGAGCTGTAACATGGAACAATTCAGTCTGGAAGAAATCAATTTGATGTGCATTTACGGAACGGATACGCGAGAGGGGCTTATCCGTGAGCTGGCAGCCATGTCTACTCATTTGGAGGCCGACGAAACGGAACTGACGGAACTCACGAACTCCGTGCTAAAAAAGCTCCGTGTCATGACAGATGACGAGTATGCGGCGTTGGCCGATACGCTTATCCCGGACTACGAGGAAGAACAGGAGGAATAAAATGCCGAGCAAGGTACAAGCCTACGCGCAAATGGCCGACCATGCGGCAACGCAGATCACCGGCAGCCGCCAGAGCTGGACTGAGTTTCTGTCAACCGCTGCAAGGCTCTATAAGTACCCTTACCACGAACAGCTTATGATTTACGCTCAAAGGCCGGATGCTACGGCTTGTGCCGAATACGACCTTTGGAACAACCAAATGCACCGCTATGTCAGGCGTGGCAGCAAGGGCATTGCTCTCATTGACGCCTCCGGCGACAAGCCACGACTTCGGTATGTGTTTGACGTTTCCGACACGGGCGGCGGGGAAAACTCCCGTCGCCCTTTCCTTTGGGAACTGAACGCAGAGCATGAAGCCCCGGTAACAGCGATGTTGGAGCGCAACTACGACATCCCGGTGAATGACGGGCTTGCCGAGCAGCTTCAGCGCATTGCCGCACAGATGGCAGACGAGTATTGGATGGACAATCAGTATGACATCCTCCGTATCGTTGACGATAGCTTCCTTGAAGAATATGATGATTTCAACGTAGGAATGGCGTTTCGGGAAGCCGCCACCGTGAGCATTTCCTATCTGCTGATGAAACGCTGTGGGATAGACCCCGATGACTACTTTGAGCATGAGGATTTTCTGAGCGTTTTCGATTTCAATACTCCCTCCACCGTGGCTGCGCTGGGTACGGCCACAAGCGAAATCTCCCAGAGTGTACTGCGGCAAATCGAAGTCACCATCAAGAATTATGAGCGTGAAAGGAGCTATGACAATGAGCGAAATGACGTACAGCCGGAACGGGGACTTTCTGATACCCGACCTGACGATGAACGAGCAGAGCCAGCCGATAGGCAAATACGGGAGGATGCGGAAGAACTATCTGAAGGAGCAGCGCCCCATACTCTGGAACAGTCTCCTGTTGAGCGAGAAGCTGTTTCCGCACCTGTCGGAGATCGAGCAGACGGCACAGCGGCGTCTCGCACAGTTGATGAAGGAGCTGCCGGAAGCGCAGGGCGTGAACGAGAGCTTGAAGGCCAGCGACCCGATGAAGTGGGTGGGGCTGATGAACAACTGCAAGGCACAAGCCGAGGAGATGATACTCGCGGAGCTGATTTACAGTTAAAGCCCCGGCCGGAGCAGTTAAGCCTTTTCCCATCGGAAACAGAACAAATAGCGATGATTACAGAAGCGGAGAGCGAACAGCCCTCCGCTTCTTCTTTGCTCGATGTGCCTGAAAGCATCCAGGTACATTCGGCGGTTCCCCAGCAAGTCAGTCAGGCAGACATAGACGATGCTTTGAGGTCGTGGAACGGTGATGTTGAAAGTAAGCGAGCCGTTGTGAGCTACATGAGCGACCATGCCCGTGACAAGGAAACGGCTGCTTGGCTCTCCCGTGAATACAGCGGAAGTGAAACGTCGTCGCTATATGTCGTTTCCGGCAATTCGGAGCCGGTGGAGCTGTCATGGCAAAAGGTTCAAAGGAGAATAGCCAAGCTCATTCAGCAAGACCAATTCCTCACCACAGAGGAAAGGGTTAGCTTTGCCGATTCCGACCATGAAGCAGAGGCGCGAGTTGACGCAATGCTGGAAACAGCAGAGCGAATCGCCGCAGAAAACGCAGTTGAGCCTTATGAACGGTTCTCCGTTATTGAGACTGACGACGGATATGCGATATGGGACGATATTCACGACGATTACTATGTTGACGAAGTGGGCGTTTCCGAACGGTTTACAAGCGAATGGCAGGCTGAAACTTATCTCGATGAAGTCCGCAGCACCGTGGCAGAGAGAGAAGCCGCTGAGTGGCAGTATATCGAGGAAGCCAAGCTGGTGCAGCCGGAGCAGCGCCCCGAAGCGTCCCGCGTAAATGCGGTCTCCCCGTTTTCTATGGGAGATACGGTCTATTTGGAGAACGGCAAGCCTTTCATCGTAGAGAGCATCACGGATATGCACATAACGCTCCGTGACCAGACCTTGTTCTATCCAATTCTCCGTGCGGAGAGCCTTGAAAGTTTTGCGCGTCTTATGCAGCAGTTCCCGCAGCCGGAGCGAGGCACAAAGCCGCAACAGGAAACGAGCGCGGAAACCGTTGCCGTTTACCCGGCAGAGGAAAACAATCTCCCCTACGATATTGTCATTCAGACCTTGCATACGGAGCCGGAGCGTCCAAATCCGAGCAGCGAACATCAGCCGGAAAACTTCCGCATTGCGGATGATGAGCTTGGCGTCGGCGGCCCAAAGGTCAAGTTCCGTGCCAACATCGAGGCAATTCGCACTTTACAGGCCATCGAAGCAGAGGGACGCACGGCCACGCCGGATGAGCAGCGTATTTTGTCGAAATATGTCGGTTGGGGCGGTTTAGCGCAAGCCTTTGACAAGGACAACGGAAGCTGGGCGTCCGAGTATGTGGAGCTGAAAGGGCTTTTATCTGAGGATGAGTATGCTTCCGCGAGAGCGTCCACGCTCAATGCTCACTTCACAAGCCCTACGGTCATTCGCGGCATCTATGAAGCAATCGCCAATATGGGCTTTACCTCCGGCAACATCTTGGAACCGTCGATGGGTATCGGCAATTTTTTTGGTATGCTGCCGGAAAGCATGGCCGCTTCTCGCTTGTACGGCGTTGAGCTTGACAGCTTGACCGGGCGCATAGCGAGGCAGCTCTACCCGCAGGCAGACATCACCATCTCCGGCTTTGAAAAGACGGATCGCCGCGACTTCTTTGACCTTGCCGTAGGAAATGTGCCGTTTGGCCAGTACAAGGTTTCGGACAAGGCTTATGACAAGCTCGGCTTCAGCATCCACGATTATTTCTTTGCCAAGACCATTGACCAAGTTCGTGCCGGCGGCGTCATCGCTTTCGTAACGTCCAAGTTCACCCTTGATAAGCAGTCGCCCGAAGTCAGAAAGTATCTCGCACAAAGAGCTGAGTTTTTGGGCGCTATCCGACTTCCCAACAACGTCTTTCGCGCCACTGCCGGGACGGATGTAGTCAGCGACATCATCTTTCTCCAGAAGCGTGACCGTCCTGTTGAGATTGACGCAGACTGGATACACCTCGGAACAACGCCGGACGGATACACCATCAACAGCTACTTTGTCGAACACCCGGACATGGTGCTCGGCCAACTCACCTCGGAGAGCACCCAATACGGACACGATGAATGTACCGTCATACCCATTGAAGGAGCCGACCTTGCTACGCAGCTTTCAGCCGCTGTCCAGAACATCTCCGGGCAGTACACGGAAGCAGAGCTGCCCGATCTCGGTGACGGAGAGGTAATCGACACTTCTATCCCTGCCGACCCCAACGTCAAGAACTTCTCCTATACCGTTGTAGATGGGGAGGTTTACTACAGGGAAAACAGCCGCATGGTAAAGCCGGAGTTGAACCAGACCGCCGTGGAACGAGTAAAGGGACTTGTAGAACTGCGTGATTGCGTTCACGCTCTCATGGACTACCAGCTCAATGATTACGGGGGTACCGTCATTCGTGAGCAGCAGAGAGAGCTAAACCGTCTCTATGATGCTTTCACGGCAAAATACGGGCTTATCAATTCCCGTGGCAACAGTCTCGCGTTCTCAGACGACAGCGCCTATTATCTCCTGTGTTCGCTGGAATTGCTGGATGAGAACGGTGAGCTGGAAAGAAAAGCCGATATGTTTACCAAGCGCACTATACGCAGCCAGCGTGTAGTAACAAGCGTTGACACGGCAAGCGAGGCGCTTGCGCTGTCCATTTCGGAAAAAGCAAAAGTTGACATGGACTATATGAGCCAGCTCACGGGAAAAGACGAAGAAGCAATCGCAAGTGAACTTTATGGCGTCATCTTCCGTGTGCCGGAGCTACTTGGCAGCGACGCCAGACCCCGATATGTCACAGCCGATGAATACCTTTCAGGCAACGTCAGAGAGAAGCTGCGAATTGCGGAACGCGCTGCAATGGCAGATGAGCAGTATCAGCCAAATGTGGAGGCGCTTCTCGCAGCGCAGCCAAAAGACCTTGACGCATCCGAGATTGATGTTCGCCTTGGCGCCACTTGGGTAGGACGGGACTATGTTGAGCCGTTCATGTATGAGCTGCTGGATACGCCACGCTATCTTCAGGGCAGCATTGAAGTCAAATACTCACCCTACACGGCTGAATGGAACATCACCGGCAAAAATCAAATCTCCTACAACAACGTGGCCGCCTATGTCACCTATGGTACTGACCGTGCCAATGCCTATCGAATTATGGAGGATACGCTCAATCTGCGAGACGTGCGTATCTTCGACACGGTAACTGACCCGGACGGCAAGGAAAGACGGGTTTTGAACAAAGAGGCCACCACGCTTGCCCAGCAGAAGCAACAGGCCATCAAGGACGCATTTAGGGAATGGATTTGGAAAGACCCTGACCGGCGGCAAGCCCTCGTCCAGCAGTACAACACACAGTTTAACTCCATCCGGTCACGCGAATATGACGGCCAGCACATCACCTTCTCCGGCATTAACCCGGAAATCACGCTGCGGGAGCACCAGCTCAACGCAGTCGCTCACATCATGTATGGCGGTAACACGCTTCTTGCCCATGAGGTCGGCGCGGGAAAAACCTTTGAAATGGTTGCAGCGGCGATGGAGAGCAAAAGGCTCGGACTATGCCAGAAAAGCCTCTTTGTTGTTCCAAACCACCTCACAGAACAATGGGCGTCTGAGTTCCTTCGCCTCTATCCTTCGGCAAACATCCTTGTTGCCACCAGGAAAGATTTTGAAAAGCGAAACCGCAAGAAGTTTTGTGCGCGGATAGCGACCGGGGATTATGACGCCGTGATAATAGGCCACAGTCAGTTCGAGCGTATCCCCATTTCGCAAGAGAGACAGGAGCGTTTGCTCCAAGAACAGATTGACGAAATCACCGATGGTATAGCAGAAGTCAAAGCCAGCGGCGGTGAGCGTTTTACCATCAAAGAGCTGGAACGCACCAAGAAATCTCTCGAAGCAAAGCTGGACAAACTCCTGACCGGGGAACGCAAAGACGACGTAGTGACATTTGAGCAGCTCGGCGTTGACCGGCTCTATGTTGATGAAGCACACAGCTTCAAGAACCTGTTCCTTTATACAAAAATGAGAAACGTCGCCGGACTTTCAACCACCGATGCTCAAAAATCCAGCGATATGTTTCTCAAATGCCGGTACATAGACGAAGTGACGGATGGGAAAGGCATCATCTTCGCAACCGGCACACCTGTCAGCAACTCAATGACGGAGCTTTACACCATGCAACGGTATCTCCAATACTTCGCACTCCAGCGCAACAGTCTCAGCCACTTTGATTGTTGGGCAAGCACGTTTGGAGAAACGCAGACGGCCATAGAGCTTGCGCCGGAGGGAACCGGCTATCGCGCCCGCACCCGCTTCGCAAAGTTCTTCAATCTGCCGGAGCTTATGACCTTGTTCAAAGAGGTTGCCGACATAAAGACCTCTGACCAGCTCCACTTACCGACGCCGGAAGCTCACTATCATACGGTGGTCGTAGAACCCACGGAAATTCAAAAAGAGATGGTGCAAGACCTGTCTAAACGTGCGGCAGCAGTTCACGCAAATATCGTTGACCCCAGCGTGGACAATATGCTCAAAATCACATCGGACGGGCGCAAGCTCGGCCTTGACCAACGAATTATCAATCCATTGCTTCCCGATGACCCGCAGAGCAAAGTCAACGCTTGCATCGGCAACATCTATCGCATTTGGGACGAAGGTCAGGGTAAGCGGCTCACCCAGATCGTCTTTTGCGACATTTCCACTCCTTCCGGCCGCACGACTGCCGGTGACAAGGCGGCGAAAGCCGGAGAACAAACCATTAACGGCGTGGAGCTACGGGCGCTGGACGATATGATGCCTGTGGAGACTGAAACAGAAGCGCCTCGCTTCAACGTGTATTCAGACATCCGGCAGAAGCTCATAGCAAAAGGTATTCCATCAGAGCAGATAGCTTTCATCCATGAGGCGAACACCGAAGTCCGAAAGAAAGAGCTGTTCGCAAAAGTCAGAAGCGGTCAGGTGCGTGTTCTGATTGGCAGCACCGCAAAGATGGGCGCTGGGACAAACGTGCAAGACCGGCTCGTTGCCATGCACGACCTTGACTGCCCTTGGCGTCCGGGCGATCTGGAACAGCGAAGCGGGCGTATCGTCCGGCAGGGAAACTCAAACCCGGAGGTTGACATCTACCGATATGTTACAGACGGCACGTTTGACGCTTACCTGTGGCAGACCGTCGAAAACAAACAAAAATTCATTTCGCAGATCATGACCAGCAAAAGCCCCGTGCGCTCCTGTGAGGACGTTGACGAAACGGCCTTGTCGTATGCGGAGATCAAGGCGCTCTGCGCCGGAAACCCGCTTATCAAGGAGAAGATGGACTTGGACATTGATGTTGCCCGTCTGAAGCTCCTGAAAGCCGACCACAACAGTAAACAATACCGGCTGGAGGACAACTTGCTCAAATACTTCCCTGAAAACATTGAGCGAAACAAGGGCTTCATCACGGGCTTCAAACAGGACATGGAAACGCTGGAAACCCACCCGCACCCCAAGGATGGGTTTGCGGGTATGGTCGTGCGCGGCGACACTTTGACCGACAAGGATAATGCCGGTGCAGCTATTCTTGAAGCCTGTAAAGAAGTCAAAGGGCGTGAGCCTGTCGAAATCGGCTCCTACCGTGGCTTTACCATGTCGCTCACTTTTGACAGCTTTGAGAAAGAGTACAAGCTGTCGTTGAAAGGAGCAATGAGCCACACCGCCGTGCTCGGAACCGACGCCAGAGGCAACCTTATCCGTATCGACAATGCGCTGGCAACTATGCCGGAGCGTTTGAAAGCAGCAGAGTCTCAGCTCGAAAACCTGTATCAGCAGATGGAGGCCGCAAAGCTGGAAATCGGCAAACCATTCCCGCAAGAAGCGGAGCTGCAACAGAAAAGCGCCCGTCTCGCCATGCTGGACGCGGAGCTGAATATGGACGGCGGACAGCGCCCCGCACTCGGCCAGCAGAGACTGGCGAAACAAGAACGTCCCTCCGTGCTGGAGGGCTTGAAAGCCCCCTGCAAAAGCGGCACGATTGCCAAGAAACCTAAACAAGAAAGAGAGGTACGATAATGGACAAAACCCCCGTATATAAATACCCCGCTTCCTATGCGCGGGAGAACGACGAGCTGGAGCTGTACCGTGCGTCAAGCAAAGCGAATGTTGCTTGCAAGGAAGCCATTGAGCAAGCGATAGCAGCTCACTACTTCGATAACATACTCCATCACGGTGCAGTAAAAGAGGTCGTTGACCAGTTCGGGTATGAGAGAACGCTCTATGTGTTGGCAAACACCGTCCGTCAAAAGGATTGGGATGGGCGTATCTCCAATGACAACAAAGCGTGGGCGCAGACAATTCCCGTTTTTGAAAACCCTGACGCTTGGGGCAACGATAGGAACTGCGCCTTTGTCGTGGATAGGCCGCACACCGGCTTGACGGATTTGTTTATCAATCAGGCTCGGCATGAGTATCTCTTGACCCAGCCTTTATCGAAACAGGAAATCCACATGGAGGCGGCTCGGCTGTTAGGCCGCCTCCAATCGGAGCGAGAACCAAACAGTCCCAACGGAACACATTTCATGGCGCAGATCTCTCCCGACTTCCTTATGCGGGCAAAAACGAAAGACCAAGATAAGCTGTTTGACTTGCTGCCGTTCTCAACGCTCACAATCTCAACGCTGAAAGACCGAAAGGGTGAGTTTGCTTTCATATCGAAAGATGAGAACCGCAACCAGCAGCTCAGTGAGCGCAAACCGTCTGTCAAAGACAAGCTCCAGCCGGAAGCAAAAATGCAAAGGGCCAAGAAGCTGCCGACGCACAAGGAGGCAGAGCGATAATGCCGGAGCGCAAAAGAAACATTCAGCTTCACTTCATGGTTTCAGAGAATGAGCGGGTGCAAATCCGTGAGAACATGAAGCGTCTCGGCACAAGAAACATGGGCGCATATCTTCGCAAAATGGCCGTGAGCGGCGTATGGGTGGAGCTTGACCTGTCCGACTTGAAAGAGATTGTCAGCCTGCTCAGAAGAAGCAGCACCAATCTCAATCAGTATGTGAAGCGGGCGCACGAAACGGGAAGCATCTATGAGGCCGACATTGAAGATTTGCGTCGTGATTACAAAGAGCTGTGGACGATGCTTGGCGAGCTTTACACGCGCCTTGCTTTGATAGAATGAGCGACAAGATGGACGAGCTTGACCGCTTGTGCTACTATCTCATTGTGAGATGAAGGGAGGTCGTGACCGTGAGGTTTATCTTGAAAATCCTGTTATTCCCGGTAACGCTGGTATTGTCGATAATCGTCGCAATTTGCAGATTGCTTTGTATCATTTCCGGCACGGTATTGGGCATCGTTGCTTTCGCTATCCTACTCGTTGCCATAGGAACGGTGGTGCTGCTCGGTGAGCCTCTATTGACCGGCCTTGGGATTGCCGGTCTTGCGTGGCTCATCAGTCCAATCGGATTGCCGTTGATAGCCACATTCCTTGTCGAGCTGGTGGGCGGCCTGAACGATACACTAAAGGCGATATAAATTGAACGGAGGGGGAAAGTACAAATAGGCTTTCCCCCTCTTGTTTGCTGTGATGCAAGAACGGACATGAAAAGCAAGGGCGGCGCTGCCGTTCATCTTGACCCTTGCTCAAATGGCCGGTCTTGCTATTTGTTTGAAAGGAGGAACTCGCCAATGGCGACAACGCGGTTAATCCCCATGCACATCAACAAAGGAAAAACGATAGCGCAATGCCTGACCGATAGGACGGACTATTCTAAGAACCCGGCAAAAACAAATGGCGGCGAGCTTGTCAGCGCCTATGAATGTGACCCCGAAATTGTTGACGCTCAATTCTTGCTTTCAAAGAGAGAGTACAAAGCCAATACCGGCAGAGATCAGGAAAGCAACATCATCGCTTATCAGATACGCCAATCATTCAAGCCCGGTGAGGTGTCGCCGGAGGAAGCCAACAGAATAGGATATGACCTTGCGACGCGCTGGACGAAAGGCCGGTATGCGTTCATCGTCGCCACCCATGTGGACAAGGCTCATATCCATAATCACATCATCTACAACTCCACTTCGCTTGACTGCTCCCGCAAGTTCCGCAACTTCTGGAACTCCAGTTATGCCATCCGGCGTATCAGCGACAGGCTGTGCCTCGAAAGCGGATTGACGATTATTGAAGAACCGAAGAAAAGCAAAAGCAGCTATGGCAAGTGGCTGGGCGACGAGCTGAAACCATCGTTTCAAGAGATGCTGCGCCGCGCAATCGACGCGGCTTTGGATAAGAAGCCCGCTGACTATTCGGCCTTCCTGATGCTGATGCAAGAAGCCGGGTATGAATACAAAACGGGCAAACAAGCCTCTTTCCGTACCGCTGGTCAGAAGCGTTTTACCCGCTTGCGCTCTCTTGGAGAAGCGTACAGCGAAGAAGAAATACGAGCTGTCATTTCCGGCTTGAAGCCCATCAAAAGCAGAAAGAAACCTGCATACAGAACCCCGCAGCGTATCAATCTCGTTCTCGACATTCAAGCAAAATTACAAGCTGGCAAAGGTGCCGGATATGAACGATGGGCAAAGGTTTATAACCTCAAGCAAATGTCTCAGGCGCTCAATTATCTGACAGAGCATAAGCTGTTGGCGCGTGATGCTCTTGAAGCAAGGGTATCTGCAACAGTAGACCGTTTCCATTTACTTGGCGCTCAGATAAAAGCGGATGAAGCTCGCTTGGCCGAGATCGCAAAGCTGGAAACGCACATAATCAATTACAGCAAGACCCGCGAAACCTACGTCGCATATCGAAAAGCCGGTTATTCCAAGAAGTTCCATAACGAGCATACTGCGGATTTACTTCTCCACAAGGCCGCCAAAGATTTCTTCGATGAGACAAAACTCAAAAAGCTCCCTACGGTAAAAGCCCTGAAAGTTGAATATGCGGAGCTTCTGGCAAGGAAGAAAAAGGAGTACGCCGAGTACGTTGCCGTCCGTGCGGAAATGAAGGAAGTCCTCACCGTCAAAGGAAACGTAGACGCCCTGTTAGGCAATGACCATGGCGAACAGGAAAGAGAAAACGAGAGGGATCAGCGATGAGCTGCCCTCTCGTTTTTGAGCGTCCGAAGGACGCGCAGCCGCACCCGTATGGGTGCGTTCAGGGGGATTGGGGAACACCCCAACAAGCGATTTGCTGCAAAAGACCGGCAGGGCTTTTTACAGCAAAATGCAGAGTGTGTACCACTCTGCATTGCTTGCCACTTTTGTTTTCGTCGTAAAGAATGCCGTGTTATGAGAGCGTTTCTTCGCAGGGGCTCTCATCTTGGCTTTGGCCTTTTTGCTTTTCTTGTTCAAACAGTTTCTTCGCATCCTCAATTCTGGAGCCGTTGATGTAGTACGCTATGGCAGCTTTGCCGATAGCAGAAGTACCCAATGCGGCAATGGCTGAACTAACTGCTGACCCTGAACCCGGCCAAATCGCATTAAGCAATTTCGATGCTTGTTGAGCGGCAAGACGGAATATGTTCCCGACTCCGGCAATTCCGCCCATGCTAAGAATAAACTCCTTTGCAGTCTCAAGGGAAATGTCTCTACCACTTAGAGAGGCAATGAGGCTTACAAGTAAGCATTGGATGACAATGAGCACATAAATGTCTGACACTGGTATGGGCGTCAACGCTACTGTCGCGGCAATGCCAGAGAAGATTCTATTCAGGTGTGTCGCAAATCGGTTAACTACATCTGTAAGTCTGGCGGCCATCCTCAACCCCATTTGCGCTTCAAAATCGAGGATGGCCTCCTCCAATATATCAAGCAGTTCCTCAATTCTATATCGTCCGTCAAATAGGATTTGCAGATTCTCAATGTCGTGGACTGGAAGGTTATCTATGTTCTCAACATCGACCTCAATACCATCCGGCGTTTTCCAGTCAATCAAAGAGGAAACAGCTATAATGTTATCTATCTTTAGCCCGTTCTTGATGATTATCTCTTTGTAGTATTGGACAACTTCATTTATCTTCGCAATCTTGTTCTGCGGGTATTCTGATGGCAGCTTGAATCTCGTTGGTGCCATTTCATCACACTTATTGATGACGACCACTATTGGCAACCGAACGCTGTTTATGCTCGCGTATCTTTTGGAGAGCTTCTTCAAAAACTGAACATCCGTATCTACGTCGTCTCGGTGCGTACAATTAAGCATGAGGATTGCAACATCAGGAGAGAACTCATTGATCTGCGTTATGAGCATATCTTCCGCTGACACCTTATCGTCCAACGAGGATGATTCGGCTATGCCCCTTGTATCGCATATATCCATGAGAACTCGGTCGCCGTCTTTACAATGATACACTTGAGCACTGTCCGTACAGCTATGTACGTCGCTCACATTTGCCACATATGCTCCGCACAGAGCATTGATGAGACTGCTTTTTCCCACGCCAGTTCTGCCGATAAGAAATATCCGCGGCGGCCGATGGGAATCTACGCCTTCCATAAGACGCTTCAGGTCTTTGTCCCCAAGAATAGCATCTTTCAATGCTGTTCTTGTTTTCTCAGGGATAGCGTCAGGGAGCTTATCAATGATTTCTCCAGCCTTGATATAAAACTTCTTCATGTTCTGGAGCCGCTGCTCAATTTTGACGTTGTCTTTGCTCATTTCAAATCCACACCTCCATATAGTTTGTTATAGGCCGTGTTTTTATCGCGTACCACTTGGGCAGCGTCCCACGTTACTCACAATACTTTGTTAGAAGCTCTTTTGCCATATTTGCCGCGTCGGGGTGTTCACGGTTTATCGTTATAGAATCGCGTATCTTGATAAGCGCTTCTCTCGCTCGTCCTGCATCAATAATTCGCAAAGCACTCGATACTCTTGTGTTGCTGCCGGTTCGCTTTGCATCAAACCCGTTAGAGTATATCAGGTCTACAAGCTCAGAACGGTCTCCAGTCCATCCCTTGATTGTTTCAAATTGAGTTAGGAAGAACCAACCACCAGCGGCTGTAAAGGCATCATCAAATTGCTTGTCTGTAATCATTCGTTATCCCTCCTGATTAGGCTCATATAGGCCGCAAGTTCACTATCTATGAAACAGCAAAAGTAAACATTCATTACCACGTCAGGGTGGGCATCTAACCAACGCACTATCGTAAGCAACGATACTTTGGCCGCTTCATCAATCGGATAACCATAGACGCCAGTAGAAATGCATGGGAAAGCAATGCTACGACACCCATTCGCTAAAGCTAAGTCCATTGAGCTTTGATAGCAGGACGCAAGCGAGTCAGCATCTTGTTCAGCCCCGGAATAAATCGGGCCAACCGTATGAATAATGTGGTCAGCTCCTTTGATATTGTAAGCACCCGTGATTTTTGCATCCCCGGTTTTGCAGCCTTTCAGCGTTTTGCACTCAGCCAGCAATTTGTTCCCAGCGGCTCGGTGAATAGCACCATCAACACCACCGCCTCCTAACAGGCTTGTGTTCGCGGCATTTACGATAGCGCCGACGCACATATCAACAACGCTGCCCTTGACAAAAGAGATATGGGATTTTGGTTTATACTCCAATATCACCTTAATCATGTCTTTGCTGAGCATGAGCTTTTTATTCCATGGGTTGATGATATAGCCAAGGCAATCCGGCCAAGCACCCACGGCGCTAATCAAAGTCGAAAACGGCTGATTGATTGACGATGTTGCTTCACCCTTGCTCATCGCTTCCTCGCTTGTAAACAGGGGTATGAAGTAATGCCCGCCTTCATCAACGACGAGATGTCGAAACTTAATTGGCACATCTTCATTTGTTGAGAATGTTTGGCCGGGTTTTAGTTCTGTTGGATTTCCCATGTACTTGAACATCAATTCAGGCGTCTCTATGGGTACAAGCAGTTGCAGCCCATGCGATAAACCGCTGTGTATCGCATTGAAGATGGGTTCGGGTGCTGCATCTTCGCCCCCGTAATACCAGTTTGAAATCGCTCGTTCTATGTCAATGGCGTATTTGTCTTGCACGATAGCTCACCCCAATCACGTTAGTCTAAACTGCAAATTAAATCTTTATGTGAGTAATCTCCCTTGGCTTGTCGGAGTGGAGGGTTCAAGTACATTGGTTTTCATAATTTGACTTCCGGGGTACATGATGTACTCAACACCGCTGGCCAGAGCCATTTCAACAGCAGCATCTTTCTTTGCCTTTACTACTGCATCATCAATCTTGTTGTCTCCCTTTACTTCGATGAGTTGATACGACCCATCGGACATCTTAGCGAGGAAATCAGGATAATATTGCCTTATGCGCTGTGATTCCGGGTCGTAGTATTGCACGGATAAGTCGCCTTGGTTCGAAGTAAACATACCTGTGAAGTAAATCTCGCGCACTCTTTGACTTTTAACATACTGCAAGAACAATTCAAGTTCGGGTTTCGAGTCAAAGCAATATGTATCTGCGTGAAATGTTTTTGCCTTTTCAACGGGTTTGAAACCATCATAATCCGTTGTAATCACGAGATCATCAAGTGCCGAAAACTCATAATATCCTGCACCGTCCGGCTCTCGCAGGAGGACTATTTCCTTGTCCTCACTCTTAATGCTCATGCTGACCTCAAACAAAGCATGAAATACAGCCGGAACTATGACATCATCCAGTATGGCATTGTACTTATTCACGCATGAGATTATTGTGTCGATGCCATCAGTCGCTTCGTTGAGTATTCTCGATGCGAGGATACAGGAAATGTTGAGATACCGCGCTATTTCTCCGGCGAGAGAATATGCGCTGTACTTCGTCATGTCACGGACTTCATCTATGTTTCTTTCTTTGATGCTCGTATCGCTCGCTATGCCAGATTTCTCAAATAAGGTAGCTGCGTACTTTTCCATATCCATTGATTCTAAGCCAAAACATACTGGCTCAGAATAGTCCTTTTCAATGAGGCTGTACTCGTGCCATATACGTTTTAGAGTCAGCGTTCTCGGCGGCGGCAGCACCCTTACTTTGTACTTGTTGCGGTCTGTTTTTGGCTTCGAGGACAAGTCTTTGATGTCCATATTGAAGTTGTTGTTTAGCTCATCGTTAAGGGTATCAAAGTTCTCCTTTGAAAGATATACGGTTGCCGTTGTCTGCTCGTCAGTAATCTTCCTAAGGCATCGCATAGTGGCTTGCAGCACGAATACTTTTGACTTCGGGCTGCGGTACATGGCAACGCCAAAGAGAGAACGGCAGTTCCAGCCTTCTCTCCCTTTACCGACAAGGATAAGGAACTGTATTTCGCTTCCTTGCGTTCCGACTACATCGAGGTTGTTGAAGTTGCGGATGTCCTCGTCTTTCGTAATCTTCTCGTCACCCACGTTGACGAGTATCTTTGTGAGTGGGATGCCCAACGATGCGAGCACCCGTTCAACAGCGGGACGAACTTCGTTATTCGCTTCCTCTATTGTGCTGGCGAAGATTGCGAGCTTTGCCGGTAAGCCCTCATATAGCCTGTTACCGTATCGCTCCCAGAACATAGTGATGACGGTGCGGATAAACTCCTCGCTCTTTACATTCTCGAAGCCTTTAGGATCGGCTTCTTTCAGAAAACCATTTCGTATTGACTCGCGCAGCCCATACGCATATACGACCTCCGGCAACACCTGCTTATTCACATACGGAGTTCCCGTATAGTTGAAACACGCGACGATGGAGGTGCTTTCCGCAAGCATATTGATTGTGTCGCGTAAGCTGGTTTTTGTAGCGGTTGTTGCCCGTATCTGTTTCTCCAAATCAGCGCCAAACAGGTGGTGAGCTTCATCAACATAGACACCGAGCTGGGGCAACCGACACAGTTTTTTGAAACGCTGATTATCAATGAGCGAAGCGTCATCCCAAGCATCGTCAGCCTCAGAATCGTCGCCGTAGACAGACTCCAACAGGGAGCCAGAGCCGAATAGAAGCTCTGCCGGTTTGTCAGCCTTGTGCTTCTTCTTCACAATAATCTTCTGTGTATTTGAGATAACGATGTTGAAGTCTGAATCATCAATGGTATGAAGCGTCGTTCCGCTTTCTTCAAGAAAGTGGAACTTAATATTTGCATCCAGTACACGGGCATACTCCGGCGGTACAACCTTTATTTTGTCAAAGGTTATGATTTCACGCAGAGACTCCAAGACGGTCTTGTCTGGCGCAAATACAAGAGCGTTGTGGCAGAACCGCTTATCCCTTGGATACTTCTTGGCGAGAAGAAACTCGTAGAAAATACAGGTAGCCATTAGAATGGTTTTGCCAAGTCCCATAGTAAGCGCATAGATATAGTTGGGGTAAGGCTCTCTGTACTTCTTCATCTGCTTGAACAGAAGATCAGTTTGCTTCTCAGTACCTTCGTCAAAGATTCTCATCTGTCCGCCCTTGTTGACGGAATAGTATGAAGCATCCGCAAACTTGTCTCTGCGTTTCCTCCAGTCGTCGAACATCTCATAGACTTGCGGATTACCCATAAACTCTTTGATAAAGACATACAGCTCCAACGCCTCAAACTGGGGGAGGCGCAAGAAAGCGTTAGGATTCTCTGACTTATCATTATAGGCCAGAAATTTCTTTGTCAGGTCGTTGTAGCGTGAACGGATTTTCCCTTTGTTCGTATCATAGTAATACTTGAGCTGTTGGTAAAAAGCAAACTGCTCTGAGTATTGAGTATCGGGCATAGTTACACCTCCATTTCGAGAGACTCAGAGAGAAGGTCAGTAATCTTCACCTTAATCGTACCGGCATCTTCGGGAATATCATAGATGCCCGCTACAAAGGACTTCTTGTCAGGTACATCTGTAATCGCAGGCTGCATCACAACGCCGTCATAATTGAAATCAATCATTACAGATTCGACGAGCTGTCGCCAATCCTCAACATATTCCTTTTGAAGCGATAGCTTCTGCATGAGGTTCATCGGGTAAAAAGCGCGTATGACCAAGCGTCCACCCTCACGAACAATATCTGCTTCTGCTTCACGTTTGAGCTGTAAATCCGCCTTATCGCGGAGAATATCGACAATAGCAATGTCCAGCTTGTAATCGGACAGTTCCGCCTCAAGAGAGGACTTTAAGTCTGGCTCATGTCCCATGCAGACTATCAGGATACGTTCTACTGGCTGGCCGGGGTTTTCCTCACGTCTCTTTTCATATACCTTGTAGGGGAGGTTCGCTTTCAGTTCCTCAAGATCAGCCTTTGTCGCAATTCGATTTACGGGCATAATCTTCACCATACGCCCATCAAGTTCGCCGTCCCATACTCCACTCTGCGGGAATGGCTGAATTTCTAACGCTTCAATGAGCAAGTCTCGTGCTTCAACAGGGTTGCGGAAGAAATCATAGTTGTTGACATTGTAAACTTCAAAGCTCGTAAACTTGTCCTTATCTCCCTGCATCTCGTCTGCCGCAGCGATAAGTCGCTTAGTAGTTGTTTGAATTGCACCAAGATTAATATCGGCTCCAATGAATCGACGCCCCGTTTTCATTGCAACAGCTTGAGTAGTACCGCTTCCCATAAAACAATCAAAAACTATGCTATTGGGTTCGGATAGCATGGTGATTAGCCTTTCAAGGAGTTCCTCTGATTTTTGCGTTGGGTAGTAGAGTTTCTCAGGGTCAGTTGGGCTTGTGATCTTCTTAATGTCCGTCCACCAATCGTTTATAGGGGTACCTTCTTCTCGCAGTTCAGCGTTCTCACCCTTTACTGCTGTTCTTCCACGTTGAAGTGTACCTTCTGAATAGGCTCTGTATTGTGTGTTGAACACCCACTCACCACTTTTTGAATACCAAAGGAGATTATCATGCTTTCGAGGCATCTCAGTCTTTGGTATGCCTCCACCACTATAACAGTAGATAACCTCATTGTGGAAGTTCTCAGGGCCAAAGACCTCGTCCATAACACAACGAAGTTGATGCTGTCTATGCCAATCACAGTGTAGAACGATGCTTCCTGTTGCGCTTAGAAGCGATAGCATCAATGTGAGACGCTCATACATGAATTGCAGATATTCGTCATTTGTCCAGATGTCACCATATTGTTTTTCTTCAAAAGATGAACTGTCTGTTTCTGTTTTTCCAACCCCTTTTAGCTCAATAGTCTTTTTGTAATCTGCTTTGCTATCAAACGGTGGGTCAATGTAAATAAAATCAATCTTGCCGCGATAATCACGAAGAAGATGACTCATAACTTGGAGATTGTCTCCCCAAAAGATTTTGTTGATCCAACCGTTCTGTTCTTCTCCATACCGCTCTCGTAATTGGGCGGGGTAATACTGAGTAGAACGGTAAGGGCGCTTTCCAGTCCACCGCAGCTCTGGGTATCCCTTTATTGTTGGGCGTTGCTCAAGTTCAAATGTCATCTGTTCAGCCATTTGTTTTTCCTCCGTTTGTGTTATTTCCCGCAGTAGAATCGGAAGTCGCAGTCACCACAAGTCTTTGCCGATGTTGAGCATTGACTGTAATCTCTGCGTAGTATTTTATGAACCGTGTCGTCAAAAGCCTTAATCGTGGCATCAATCGCTGTCTTTTGGTACGGGAAGGTAATGGTCGGAACGCCGCTTTCTTCTCCCGTATAGTACAGGTGCATCTTGCTAACCTTATGTCCAGTTCGTTCCTCCACAAGGTGTGCATAGACCTGAAGCTGGCGGCGATAATGCTCTAATCGCTCGGCATCTTTGAAAATGTCAGGCTTCTTTTCGGACTTGAAGTCTATCAGCTCCACAGAGTCGCCCTCACCGCGAACAAGGTCGATCTTACCTTCAATGATGTAGTCTGGCTTGACAAGGCTAACATCCACTTCGGCTTCTTTTAGCGTATCCCATGTTCCGGCCTGCCGTTCAGCATATCGCTGCACCTGTTTCAAAGCAGCGTTTCGCTGAGGCTCTGCAAGGTATGTTCGCTCCGACTTCGATAGAGAGGTATAGTTGGTATCAAACCAAGTGTTGATATTGTCCGGCGTTATCAGGCTTTCCTCATGCCGGAGAGCAGCACGGTGAATATCCTCTATTGTTTGATGCACAAGCATACCAAACAGCATAGCATTGACGCGGACAGGTGCGAAATCCAGTTCGCGGTAGAATTTATACTGCAAGGCGCAAGTCTCGTAAACCGAGATATGAGAGGTAAAGGAGAACGTCTCTTTGAGATTAACATCCTTGACATCTTTGAAGTCGAACTCGGAAATGTCAAACTCATCGCTCTCTGCGTCAGTCAGTTCCTCATAGACTTCACGGAAATACATACTCGGTGTCCGCTTGTCCTCATTGCAAGTAAGAACGAGCAAATCCTGCGCCCGTGAAAATGCGGTATAGTACAGACGCCAGAAATCAAAGTATTTTGTCTGTTCATACGGTTCAAACGCTGGCCTTTTGAAGTATTTACTCTCGACTACTTCTATAAGGTCGTTATAGGACTTGCGTGGTATGTTGCTGAGCGAATCAACAAACACGATGGGGAACTCCATGCCTTTTGACTGATGAATGGTCAGGAAAGACACACAACCGCTTGGCGCATATTCGGCGTCGTCCTCATACTCCGAAATGCCACCGTCATAGAGAAGCCGCAGATAAAGATTAAAGAGATACTCCGTGTTCGAGTCTATGCGCTTCTGGCCTCGATACTCCGTTGCATCCAAGACGCTTATGCGGTGCAGATACTCGAATCTGTTTATCACTTGCGTAAACAGAGCAATATTCCGAGCTGGACGCATATCTATCATGCCTACCCGCATATCGGTGGCCAGCATGGAAGAAAACGGCTGAAACTCAAACATCTGATAGATAAGGCCGGAATAGCCATAGTCCGTAGTATCTTTCAAATTCGCATGGATTTTTCCGCGTCGCCTTATCCAGTTGCGGAAGTCGGCTGCTTCCGGCTGTGCAAGGTACTTGTTGGCCGCCACTACACACCCACGGTAATATTGATAGTGCTCTGGCTGGAGAAATTGGTAGTTCCCGTTTTCAAGCCCCACGACATACATTGGGAACATCAGCATCAAGCACCCTATCATCAGCTTGATCTCATCGCGCTGGAAGAACATATCGGAACGCGGAGAATAAACATTAACTCCGTTGCTTTCAAGAAAGCGAGCAAGCCGCGTGACACGCTCATGTTTAACCGAGTTAAACAGAAATGCAATCTGGTTGTAGTCGGTCAATTTGCCGGTTTCCAAGAGCTTCTTGATGAATGACAGTATCTTCTCGCGCCATTCATCTTCATCTTCCACACTCGCCAGTTTCACGACGGCAGGACTGTTGAGAGTCGTTTTTTCATGTGGTTCTATGGTTTTGTCATAGCGAAATTGGTTCCACCTGAAGCGGAACCTTGCACCGTCAGTTGTAGTCATCCACTCGTTGTAAAAGTCCACTATGTCGCTGTTGGAGCGGTAGTTCACGACAAGTGGGATTACCCGACACTCGCCGTCTGAAAACTTAGATGGAAATTCAAGAATATTTCGAATAGTCGCACCCCTGAAACGGTATAAACCTTGGTCATCGTCTCCGACAACACAGATATTTCTCGAACTACCTCCAAGAAGGAACACGAGTTGCTCTTGTATGTAGTTTGTGTCTTGATATTCATCAATCATGATGTAGCGAATTTTCTCTTGGATTTCCGCAAGAATATCAGGATGGTTCTTCAGAAGCCAGTATGCTTCGGTTTGAATAGCCGAGAAATCCATCAGGTTGTTTTCAGATAGTACCGCTTGATAGACTTCAAGCATTCTACCCAAAGCCGCAATTTGTTGGTCACTATCCGATTTGAGTTCATCCACATCAATCAATTCTTCAGCCAGATTGTTTACGAAGCCGCAGATCTCACCGGCTTGCCTCCACGCTCCACCCGCAGCCAGTATTGTGTTTATGCCTTCAATGCTTCGGAACCGATAAATATTCTGAAATACTGTGTAGCTTTGGTCAAAGTCATCCAGCGTCCGATAGTTCTTTTTGAGCCGGGTAAACTCAAGATGCTCTTTAATTATGCGTAAGCATATCGAATGAAAAGTCCCAATATACATTTCATTGATATTTGCAACAATGTCCCGTTCAGCCAGTTCATTCGTAATGCGTGTTACTAATTCCTTTGCGGCCTTTTCCGTAAACGTCGCCATAAGAATCTGTTCCGGCTGCACTCCTTTTTCCTGAATGAGATAGATAGCGCGCTGAACCAGCGTATATGTTTTTCCTGTGCCGGGGCCGGCCGTTATAAGGACAGGGCCTTCTGACGTTTCGATTGCCATCCGTTGGCCTGCATTTGCGTTGCCAAAATCAAACATCGCTACTCACTCCTTGTGCAATCATATCATACACGCTGTACCGAATAACGGACTTATGCTTCATTGTCTGGCACAATCTCCATGATGTCGCCGACATCACAATGGAGAGCCGTGCAGATTTTTACGATTACTTCACCATTAACAGTTTCATTGCGACCGAGTTTTGAAAGGGTGGCAGGGCTAATACCAGCCATTTCACGCAAGTCTTTCTTCATCAACTCTCGATCAATCAGGAGCTTCCAGAGCTTTTTGTAGCTTACAGTCATGTCGCTCACCTCGTCGAATAGAATGGTACACGATAAATTGTACCACATGAGCTTCACCAAAACAATACTACTTGTGCGTAAATGAAGCAGAAGTACAAAAAAGCAGCGTCGGAATTACCCGACGCTGCTTTCGCTCCGTTTCAGCCCACAACGGGCATATCACCTTGCCTCATGCGACTGATTCCAGCCAAGTCCTCATACCGCTTCTGTGCCTCCAGCGCCTTGAACCCATGCCGGGTTATGTACTTGTCCAGTCGGAGCAGCCTCGGTGAAGTCAGCGGTGTCCCGGCGTCAATCAGCCGATTCCCGTGCTTCCGTTCGCGTATGATGAACCACCAATGCCACTCAATAATCAAGCCCAACCACTTCATTTTTAACGTCTGTTCCATTGCTGTGCCTCCTTGATACTTGCTATTAGAGTGTGTTACACTCTAATAGGATAATAGCATAAGAGGTTTGTCAGATTCGCGCTTTTTTTGTCGAATGTCCAAAAAACACAGAGAAAAATCTGCGACACGCTTTGTGCCGCAGATTACTGGTCGGATTTACTTCTTTGCATCAGAGATCATGGTGTTCAAAACATTCAGTATCTTCTTCTGTTCCGCTGCGGGCAGAGAGGCAAGTTTATCGGACAGCTCGGAGGCTATAATGTTATTGCCTACTGAAAGAACACCGGCGAGAAGCGTGTCAGCGGACACTTGAAGCACGTTTGCAAAACGGATGAAGGTATCGAGCTTTGGTAGTTTCTCCCCACGTTCAACGGCGCTTACATAGCTTACGCTCAAATCTACCATCTCAGCAAGTGTTTCACGCTTTAGCCCTTGCGCCTCGCGGCATTTCCTGATGTTGCGCCCTATCGACTTATTATCCAAATAGCATCACCTCCTATTGGAGTGCAAGTGACACTATTAGTATATGTTTGGGGCTAAAAGTCATACAGTATCCATCGGAAAGCAACGCCCTCTAATAGAGTATATATGGAAGGAAAATGTGCGATGTCGGATTTACTGTCGTGTGCCTTTACCGGCCATAGGCCAGAGAAACTTCCGTGCGGTAACGACGAGCAACATCCCGCCTGTTTGAGCATCAAAGCGGCCATTCTTAGACAGATATAGCGCCTCTATGTCCAGCGTGGCGTCAAGCGCTTCATTACTGGAGGAGCTATTGGGGTAGACCAATGGGCAGCAGAAACAGTTATAGCATTCCGCGAAGCTCATCCAGAAGTTTCACTTACCATCGCGGTTCCATTTAGAGGTCAAGCTGAGAAGTTTACCCCTGAACAGAAGAAGCGATATGAAGATACTTTGCTTAAAGCTAATTCCGTAATTATCCTTCAAGAACAGTATTCAAGTAATTGCTTTTTCAAACGTAACGATTATATGGTGGAACACGCCAGCATATTAGTTGCTGTCTATGACCGAAGCTCACAAATCAGAAGCGGAACTGGATACACGGTGAACAAAGCTGTATCAAAGCAGCGCAATATTATTTTCATCGACCCTAAAACACAGACTGTATCTTATCATATCGGCAAAAGAGATGAGTAAAGGCGCGGATGCTTGTCCGCGCCTTTACTCTTGTTCATCATCTTGATAGATTGCCCCATCGAAAACGAACAGGTTGTCTATCAGTATGCTTTGCCGTATGTAGTCTGACAAGCCAATGATATCAACCAGTAAGTCCTCGCAAAGCGAACCTGTTTCTTTTCGCCGTGTCCCATCGGTATAGGTCAGTTCCATTGTCCAGTCGCCTACATCCGTTGCATAGCTACAAAGATAATCTCCTTGGAAGTAGCGGTCAACGAGTGATAGCACCTTGTTCGCTGTTTCCTCTCCAATGGCAATCCGAAGCCTCCGGCTTGGGGCATATTGTCCAAAACCATTGGCATAGGCATACCCGGCGAACCAAACTTGTCCTTTTGAGTTTATGGTGAGACGTTGTTCGACCTCATCCTCCGGGGACGGTTCCGGGCCAAAGCATATGTTGTTGGAAATCAGGGTGATTTTCTTCAGCGCCATATTCTGATGCCCTCCATTGTCAGCGCCTTTCCACGAACCAGCGGCCAATGTCCCTTGCGCTCACATCTGTATTGTGCTCAAAGAACAGATAGCTTTGTTTGCCGCCGATTTGCACCGTGTACCTGTCTCCTTGGCCTCCGGCCTTCAAAGCGGCGGCTGGACGACAGTCAAGGACTTTATCTATTTCGTAGACCTCGCCGTCCTCCCAACGGATACGGCGGGGTATCATTTTGCCGTCTGCGGCAAAAGCAGCGAGTACCGGCACATAGACCTTGATGCTTTCCATAGCTGTACCGTCACCCTCACTTTCTCAGGAAATTGCTGTTTGGACTTTCGGGGAGGTTTATCGGATACCCACGCTGCATCATGCCATAGAGCTTGAACGTGACAAGCTGCGGCTTGAAGCCGACCGTGCTGCACATCTGGAAGTAGTCCATTTCGTCCGCGATGCACTCCGCAATGAGTTCATCTTCAATCAGCAGTTCAGAGCAAAATACGTTTGCTTCATACTCTGCATGAGAGGTCATGTCGTACAACATGAAGTCCTTTAGCGGGGCTACTTTAGCCAAGCTCTGGTGGAGCCTGTCATGCCCCAGCTCATGTCCGGCAACAAGCAGCTTATCACGCTCATGGAGCCTGTCGTTTATCACGATATACCGCTCACGCAAGGCAACATAGTAAAAGCCTTTCAGCTTCCCCAAGTTGTTCTTCCAAATCAGATGGATATTAAGAGCGTCTATCAGCTCATACGGGTTTGAAGTCCCGTATCGCTTTTTTAGTCGCTCTATCTCTTGAATAATCGAGTTTTGCACACAGCCCACCTCCTTTAAGGTCGGACATTAATATAGCTTATCATAAGGGAAGTACGAAAAAACGGACTTCTCTTATTCTTTGCCACTATCCGCCTTTCGGTATTTCTTTGGCGTGTACTTCTTCGCCTGATTTTTGGCGTCAAAGAATATCTCGCTCATAGCTTGGAAGAAAGCATCCTTGTCCGCTTCGTCCAGCTCGCCACCGGCAAACAGCGCAGTAGTCTGATTGAGGATAAGCTGCGCTTGCGCCTTGCCTCTTGAACCGAACTTCTCTGCGGATTCGGCAAGGAAAGCCTCCTCCTCTTTTATGCGATCAATCTCCTGCGCCGAAAGAAAGTAATCGGTATCAACGCCGAGAGCATGAGCCATTGAGATGAGTGCAGTAGCATTTTTGGGCTGCCTGTCATTTGCTTCATAAAGCTGGATGGTGCGGACGGTGACTCCGATTTCTTCGGCCAGTTGTTTCTGTGTCATGCCCGCTGCTTCACGAGCAGCTCTGATTTTCTCTCCATACTGCATTTTTTACACGGCCTCCTTCGAGAACGAATTTTTTTTCGCTAACCTCTTGACACACGAACCGATGTTCGCTATAATCAAAATCACCGCGAGGCGAATGACGGTTCGTGTTTATAGAATACACGAAACGGAGTTCATTGTCAAGTGGGGAGGTGAAAAATACTTGGAAAGGGCTATTTTGCACAGCGACCTGAACTGCTTTTATGCCAGCGTGGAGACGATGCTTAATCCGGCGCTGCGAGATAAGGCGGTTGCGGTTTGTGGGTCAACAGAGGACAGGCACGGCATTGTCCTCGCAAAGTCAGAATTGGCGAAACGAGCCGGAGTGAAAACCGGCATGGTGAATTGGGAAGCGAAACGCTGCTGCCCAAACCTCATAATGGTTGCCCCGCAGTATGAGCAGTATCTCAAATACTCGAAGCTCACTCGCGCCATATATGAGCGGTACACCGACTTGGTAGAGCCTTTTGGCATGGATGAGTGCTGGTTGGACGTATCCGGCAGCCAGCGCATTTACGGTGATGGGCTTTCAATAGCAGAGGAAATACGAAAGACCGTGCGCGAGGAACTTGGAATGACGGTGAGCATAGGCGTTTCGTTTAACAAGATTTTCGCCAAGTTAGGCTCGGATATGAAGAAGCCCGACGCCATCACCACAATAAGTCATGACGAGTATAAAGAGAAGGTCTGGCCGCTGGCAGCGTCGGAGATGATCTACGTAGGACGGGCAACAGAAAAGAAACTGTCCTCCTATGGCATCCACACCATAGGGGACATTGCAAAGACCTCGCCGGATTTTCTGCGGAGAAAGCTCGGTAAGAACGGAGAGCAACTATGGGTTTATGCCAACGGTGCGGACACCTCCCGCGTCATGCAATCAGGCTTTCATTCGCCGGTGAAGTCAATCGGCCACGGTATTACCTGTAACGCTGACCTTGAAACGCCCGACGAAGTATGGAAAGTGATGCTCCATCTATCTCAGGACATAGGGCATAAGCTCCGTGTTCACGAACTCTGTGCCAAGGGGGTACAGATTACCGTAAAGGACAATGGGCTGGCGTACAAGCAGTACCAAGCGCCCCTCGAAATAGCAACGCAAAGCTCTATGGAGATAGCAGCTCTTGCAAGGAAGCTCTTTGATACCAACTACCGCTGGCACACGGATGTTCGAGCCGTGACCGTCCGTGCAATCAATCTCATACCCAAGGAAACACCCCAGCAGCTTATCCTTTTCGATGATGCAGAGAAACGGGAGAAGCGTGACAAGCTGGAAGATGCGATAGAGGACATTCGTGGGCGCTTTGGGAAGTGGGCTGTTTATCCCGCTGCGCTCTTGGGAGAAATGAAGCTCCCCGGTCATAGCAGCCACGACATTATCATGCCCGGCATGATGTACTCATAAGGAGCAAGAAACTGATGATTCTATCCCTCGCAAACATTGAGGTCTTAGCAGAAGCCATACTCAAAGACTATCTTGGCGCATTGCCGGATGATGCGAACCACGTCCATCCGATTGACATAGAGGCGTTTGCCTCGCGTTGCCTTGGCTTGAACGTCGCATACACCCGCTTGTCGGATAACGGCGATGTTCTCGGCCTAACGACTTATGCCGATGTGGAGGTTGAGCTGGAACGCTACATGGACAAGCAGATTGTCAAGGTGGCAAAGAACACCATTTTGATTGATGACAGCCTTATCAAGCCGTTTTCCCAGCCTGACAGCAACAAAGGCCGACGCCGCTTCACAATATCCCATGAGTGCTCCCATCAGATTCTATTCCGGCAAGAACCTGACGAGCAGCAACAGTCTCTATTACGGCAATACGCAGGGCGCTCATATTCTCTGCGGGAACTCGTTACAAAGGACGACTGGAGCGAATGGCAAGCAAACGCTCTCGGAGCGGCTCTGATTATGCCGCCCAACAGCGTTAAGCTGCTTATGGAGAAATACGCCCGTGGCCGTCGCCTGACAAGCTATGAGAACCATTTTGCGAGTAACGACAAACTGATACTAACTCACCTGTGCGGTGCTCTGGAGGTTTCTAAAGCCGCTATGGTTATCCGGCTACGACAGCTCGGATATATCGTGGAAAAGCCGTACAGCGAGTTTTCCGACCCATTGGAGGTGGTAAATGATGAGGACAGTATGTAATACCCCGACAGCCGAAACGCTGGAGAAAGTTCGCGTCTCCAGATCAGCGGTTGAGGGCATAAAGCCCAAAGACATCCGATGCCCGTACTGTGGCCGCTTGCTCACGCGCAAGTACCCCGACACAAGAGGACACATCGACGGCAAGTGCGATAAATGCGGACGACAAATGGTAATTGACCTTGTGAGCTGGCGCAGAAAGAGACACTAAACCCGGCTTGCAGCTTCACAACTAAATATCTTCGTGGCAGTGCTACGGGGCCGATATGACAATATCGAGACACCTGAAGCCGCATGACAAGGAACGCTATTGCTATATGCAAAAGCTGTCCATGTGCGACTTCGCTTGTTTCAGGTCATGCGGCCCCGTTCTCTTTAGTCCTTTCCGGCTCTCCGTAGCGGAAAGGAAAAGAGATGTTTCAATGGGAATCGTATGCGGACAAGTATCCGTAGCCTCCGACACCAGCAGCCCAACACAAACATACTATTTGGAGGATTGAAATGGATACGAACAAGAAGAACGGATTTGTGCTTGTAAACGGCAGCTATCAGGAAGCGCCGACAAACGAGCTTGTAGAGAACGGCAGATGGAAGCCCGGATATGAGAACCGGCGCTTTGTGAAGCTCCACGGCTATCTGCTGGAAGTGGATGAAAAGACCTATCGTGACTACCAGAGGCAACGCCGGAGGGAAAAGTATCTTGCCGAGGAAGCAGAGCTGCACAATGAGTTTTCATATAACGCTGCTGACTGTGCCGAGTATTCCGGCGAGGAACTCATCGTTGATATTCTCACCAACGTCGAAGATGAAGCTATCCGCAACATAATGGTCGAGATGGTGGCTGATGCGGTAGAGAACCTGCCAAGCAGCGACTACGACCTCATCCATGCGTTGTACTATGACGGAATGACACTAAGGAAATATGCGGAGCATCTTGGTCTGAGTTATACCACTATTGACACAAGGCGCAGACGAATACTCAGGCATCTAAAAAAAGTTATTGGAAAATGAAAAATAAAAACGAACAAGGGGCTGTTTTTTCGGCTTTAGAAGTGAGAGGACTTTTCTTCTTTCGCCGAACCTTGACAACTTCATATACGTTTTTACAGGCACAAACCCCGCGTGATAGCGAAACAAGCCGCGCCGCGACGACGGTGGTAACACCAGAGCGATCAGCGTATAGGCTTGACCCCGGACAGGCAATCCGGGCGCGATGACAGCGCGGAAGATAATGAAACTTGCTCACGCCCGCCCACAGACTTGAGGCGGAGTCCTGTGATGTGCGCCAGCCCTACAAGCAGCGGCGTCATGGAACTATGACAGTCTCGCCAGAGACGGCCTGTAAAGACCCCAGTTGTCGGGGAGGCGTGGCAAATACGACATCTATTCAACTTCTACGGGGAAACCCGTCTTTCGTTATGGAAAGGAGAAAGCATTGAATACTATCCTCTCAACTAAAGACGCATATAACCTGATGCTCAAAGAGTACCCGGACGTGCTCGACATCAATCAGATGTCCGCGGCTCTCGGCGTCAGTACGAAAACCGGCTACCAGCTTCTCCGAAACGGAGAGATCACTTGCCTCAAGGTCGGACGCAGCTATCGTATTCCGAAAGCCCACTTACTGACCTATCTCAAAATCGGGTCTGAAGTCAGGCAGGCTATGTGAACGCGACAAACTTGAGATTACCTACCGCTTGGCATATTATGTTCTTGTCAACGGTAGGTCGTCTCCGGCTGCTAAGTAAAGGAGGTACAGATTATGGTAGCAGGACACCTACAAGAGAAAAAAGGCTTGTTTTACATCGTTCTCAGTTACAGCGACAGAGACGGCAAGCGAAAGACGAAATGGGTTCCGACAGGATTGCCCATCAAGGGCAACAAGCGGAAAGCCGAGACAATGCTTCAAGAAGCACGAAAGACCTTTGTGGCCGACTATGTTCCCGTCGCGGAGGATATGCTCTTTGTCGATTACCTCACCGAATGGCTGGAGATAGCCAAGGGGTCAGTCGCATTGACTACCTACGCATCGTATTCCTCTATGGTTAAGAATACGATAATCCCGTACTTTAAGCCCAAGGAGTTGACCCTGATTGGCTTGCAGCCGCGAGACATTCAGGAGTTCTACACCCAACAGCTCAAACGGGTTAAGGCGAGCAGCGTCATTCACTACCATGTGATAATCCATCGTGCTTTGAAGTATGCGGTCAGGACAGACCTTATCCCCACAAACCCCGCCGACAAGATTGACCGCCCCAAGATGGAACGGTTCGTCGGCAGCTTCTACGACAGCGATGAGATGAACAGTCTGTTTGAAGCAGCGGCGGGAACAAGGCTTGAACTGCCTATCCTGTTGGGCGCTTTCTACGGACTGCGCCGGAGCGAGGTCATCGGCCTAAAATGGGACGCGATTGACTTCGCCAACGAAACCATTACCATTCGCCACACCGTAACGACTTGCAACCTCGACGGGAAACAGGTATTAGTCGCTTCGGACACCACGAAAACAAAGTCGAGCATGAGAACGCTTCCCCTTGTGCAAGTGTTCAAGGAAAGATTGCTCGATGTCAAGGCCAAGCAGGAGCAGAACATTAAACTCTGCGGGCGCTCATACAACAAGGAGTATCTCGGATACATCTGCGTGGATGAGATGGGGAACCTCCTAAAGCCCGGTTATCTTACTACATCGTTTCCGCTGTTGCTTGAAAAGAACGGTTTGAGGAAAATCCGTTTTCACGATCTTCGGCATAGCTGCGCGAGTTTGCTGCTTGCCAATGGCGTACCAATGAAGCAGATACAGGAATGGTTAGGACATAGCGATTTCTCCACGACGGCCAATATCTACGCGCACTTGGACTTCAACTCCAAGATTTCCTCGGCACAGGCCATGATAACAGGGCTGAAGCTGCCGGAGGCGCAACCCGCGATGGGTATGACCGCTGCTTTGCCGGAATGAACGGCAAAGCCAGTTCTCTCCTGAGAGTGGAGAGAACTGGCTCCGAAAAAGCAAAAATGCGATTTCCCTCAAAAAAGGGAAACCGCATGATTGCTTGGCGGAGAGGGTGGGATTCGAACCCACGTGGGATTGCTCCCAAACTGATTTCGAGTCAGCCCCGTTATGACCGCTTCGATACCTCTCCGTATCTATCTTCAACATCAATTCTCAATGGTTTGCACATTGGAGAGAACTGATGGAGAGAACTCACCGTATTTTGTTTTCACCTACCCGGCAGAAACCCCGCCGTATCAAGGTTTTTCGGCCCTGCGCTTCCAAACCCCGCATTTGATTTCGAGTCAAGGGCGCAAGAATCACGTTAATATCAATTTTTCTATCAGATTGTATGGAGTACGGACGACTTGGGGCGAGTAGCAAGGGAGTAGCGCGCCGTTCCGTTATTTCACAGCAGAATACCTGACTGTTTTCCCGCTTCCAAGCTTGCGGATATGACCGCCTTCCAGCAGCTTCTTCAAAATGCGTATCGTCTGCGTCTGCGACAGCCCGACAGAGGCTTCAATCTCGGCTCTTGCGGACAAATCATGCGCGGAAACATAGTCCATAACACGGCGCTCACCGTCTGACATTTCCGGGGCCCGCTCACCGTTCTCCGCCGAGAAATTCAGGTTCGGCAGCGTGATCTTAAAGGCATTGTCGGACAAGTCGACGGTCGGCTGCTCCTTGCAGCTGCGATAGCACTCTTTTATTTTCAGCATACCCGTGCCGAAAGCCTCAATGAGATGAAGCCGGTAAAAGATGTTGGCAAGCCTGCTGTTGCGCGGAACAGAGACGCCCATCATCACGTCGCTCATGGCGATGCCTTTGGGCAGCCCGCCCAGCGTCAGAAATTCAATACGGTCATCGAAAATGCTGATCAGCGTCGGGCCACTGTAGGAATAGTCGCGGTGGACAATGGCGTTGAGCAATGCTTCACGCACCGCCTCCGGGGGATAGTCGCGCGTGTCCACTCGCTTCAGCCCCGGGAACTCTGCGCGGGTGCGGTTGAAGCGGTCGATATAGGCGTAGATTTCATCGAGCTGACCGAGTATGGAACCGGTGAATTCGGCCCTGTCCTTGAACACGGTTTTTACCGCGCCCTCAAAGACCGCCAGCTTGGAAGTATGGGTGCATTGGTCGGAGATCAGCAAGCCGAGGTTCGTGTATGCGCCGTCTTCTCCTATGACGCCCAGCGTCCGTTGCTGTTCTTTCCCGAACTTGATACCCTCGTCGGCAAAGGATTTCTCCGCAGATTTGAAGGTCAGCTCCTGCACCAGAGATCGGGTCGCCTCGTATTCGTCGCCGCCGGTCTCTTTTATCATTTTGAGAATGGCGCTTTCGGTAGCCGGAACGGTTGAAGGGCCCTGACGCACATAGACGCCCTCCGGGCGGATGCCCTTTGAGGCAAGGTAGTACGGGCTCGCCGTACCTTTCTGTACGTTAACCGCAACAATGCGCTTGCTCTCAGTCTCGCGTACCTCGTAAGACAGGAAGCCGGTCACATCGGGTCTGATTGAATCGCGCACTGCATTTGTCACGCGAAGCAAGGTGCCATCCGTATCCGCAACGCCGACAATCGTGCCGTCATCCGCAACACCGATGAGCAGTTCGCCGCCGCTCGTGTTGGCAAATGCCACGATGGTCTTCTTGATATCGTCCGTATATTCTCTTTTGAATTCCGTCGTGTTATTCTCACCGTTCATATCGAATCACCTCATACGAATGTTGCCCTTATTCTACTCTTCCTAACCGGAAATGTAAAGTAAAATGGTTAGAAGCGGTTAGAAGGATTAGAATGAACAGAAGAGAAAATACGGTTCCTGCTCTTTGCCGGTTGTTTGTGAATGCGGCTTCTCGGCAAGCGTATTCTTGAACTTGAGACGAATAGCAAGCAAATCCGGTGTCCGTACACACCGGCAATTTTGGGGAATCCCAAGCCCCAAACACAACCGAATACTGTTGGCACGCAGTGCCGAAAGCGCGGACGGGATTCGTAAAAATTCTGCCCGCGCTTCTTCGTATTTTGATAATTTTTTTGATGTGCATGTCAAAAAACATCCTCGAGATGTCCGTTGTAAGGTGACAAGGACTATTTCAATTATTTTCTGCCGACACATTGTGCTTCAGCTCAAAATGCTCATTGGAAAGCAGAGGTCCATGACCCCCATAATGAAAATATTTTTATGAAGGACCCCATCAAACGCGAAAAAAATGTCCGTTGTAAAGTGAAGGGACTATTCATCAAAGGAAAAATGCAAGGGGATATCAATCATGCCAGAGAGAACAAGACCGGTGCGCATTGAGTTTTGCGTCACCGAGGAGGAACGAAAGATCATCCAATCCAAAATGGCGCAGATCGGAACCCGCAACATGGGCGCATACATTCGCAAGATGGCCATTGACGGCTACGTCATTGTTGTTGATTACACAGAACAGAAAAAACTGGCTGCCGCAGTCAATCGAACAGCCGCTAACATCAATCAGATCTGCCGGCGCATCAACCAAACCGGACGCTTCTACGATGAAGACATTGCTGAACTGAAGGTCATGCAGCATGTAATCTGGGAGGAACTAAAACGATGCCAGAAGGACGAACTGTGACGGTATTGCATTCCGTTTGCAGTCATTGCTTTCTATCACTTTCGGGAGGGATTTATTATGCCGCGCATGAGCAAGAAACGCCGGGAGGAATGGTCATTTTTCCTCAACGAGCGAAGCCGAATCACCTATAACAGCCTCTGCCGCCGCTGTACTAATGTCTTTACAAGAAACTTATGGAACCATTGTAAGGAAAATATACAAGTTTGTATTGTTCCAGATAAAATGGTTGAGTTAAAAAAGCACTTTGACTATCTCAAAGAATTAATATATGAAATATATCCGCCAAATGATGATTATGAACTGTGGGATGTTGAAATAAAACCGGGATCAATGCCTGATATTGAGGATGTTAGTCAAGAAATACTATTTGAAAATATCAGGAATCAAATCATAGAAGAAATCCGTGCCGCCAAATACATGATTTGGATTTCTGTAGCATGGTTTACAGATCCAGTATTATATCAAGAATTACTCAAGAAAAAGCAACAAGGATTGGTTATAGAAATAGCCCTTGATGATTGTGACAGGAACCATAACGCGGAGTTTTCATTAGAAGATGATTTTTCAGTATACTGGATAACAGTTCAATCTTATTACAAAAACATAATGCATGAAAAATTCTGCGTGATAGATTTATATACATCAATACATGGAACCTTTAATTGGACAAAAGCTGCAAGCTTTAACAAAGAGCACATTAGTATTGACAAAAACCATTCAACTGCGGCAGCCTTTGCAGATGAATTTATGAGATTAAAGAATAAAGATGTATGGAATACATAAAAAAAGACTCCCCATCTCCAGAAATTTCCGGTAGTGAGGAGTCCTTTTACTCTGCAATATCAATGCTGATGCCTGACTTGAACTCGACCGTGAACTTGTCTTCGTAGACCGTGATCTTCTGAATGAGTTTCCGGACGTCTGGCTCGTTAAATTCTGTAATGGCGGTGTCCTGCCCGGTGATGAAGTCCTGTAATTCCTTGATGCGGTTCATGGTTTCGGTGCGCCTATGGTCATCGACTTCTGAGTCCTTTTTCATTTGCTGAAGTCTAAGGATCTCGTCGGTCAAGGCATCGTAGTTTTTCTGGTCGCCGACGGCCTTGACGAGGTCTTTTTGCAGTTCTTCCAGTCTGGCCTGTATGCCGTCAGGAGAAAGTGTGTCAGTCGTGACAACCGCTCTGGCTATGTTCTCCTGCAGCTGTTTCAGAAAGTCCTTTCTGCTGCTCAGGATCTGGTTAAGCGCCTTGACGGTTACTTCTTCGAGGACGGTTTCGTTGACTGTTCGGTTTGTGCAGTTCATGTCGGCAGCGGTAGGTTCCAGCCTGCTGATGCAGCGCCAGACGATGGATTTGCAGCCGTGGTTGTTCCAGTGGACTCTCCGGTAAAGCTCACCGCATTCGCCGCAGACAATGATCTGTGCGAAGCAATGATTGCAGGAGTAGGTACGTTTTTTGCCGGAAGGGCTTTTATGTACTACCCGGCGGCGGACAAGTTCTTCCTGCACCTGCATGAATAGTTCCTTCGGAATAATGGCTTCATGGTCATCTTCTACGTAGTACTGGGGAACTGTGCCGTTGTTCCTGATCCGCTTCTTGGTAAGGAAGTCTGTAGTGTAGGTCTTTTGCAGCAGGGCATCGCCCATGTACTTCTCATTTCTGAGGATCTTGTTGATGGTACTTGTGTGCCATTTTTCTTTACCGGCACCGGTGAGAATGCCATCGGCTTCAAGCCCGGCGGATATTTTATCCATGCTGGAACCCTCAAGGTACTCACGGTAAATGCGTTTTACAACTTCAGCCTGCTCCGGATCAATGACAAGCTTTCCATCATTGCCCTTTGTGTATCCGAGAAAGCGATTACAGTTGACGGTTACCTTTCCTTGCTGGTAGCGGTACTGCAGGCCCAGTTTCACGTTCTGAGAAAGGCTTTGACTTTCCTGCTGGGCAAGTGACGCCATGATTGTGATTAGCACTTCGCCTTTGGCATCCATCGTGTTTATGGATTCCTTTTCAAAGTAGACCGGGATGTTCTTGTCCTTGAGCTGACGGATGTATTTCAGGCAGTCCAGCGTATTGCGGGCAAACCGGCTGATGGATTTGGTGACAATCATGTCGATATTTCCCGCCATGCACTCGTCAATCATGCGGTTGAACTCGTCGCGCTTTTTGGTATTGGTGCCGCTGATTCCGTCGTCCGCGAAAACGCCGGCCAGCGTCCAGTCCGGGTGGCCGTTGATGTAGGCGGTGTAATGGTCAATCTGTGTTTCATAGCTGGTGGCCTGCTCGTCGGAGTCGGTACTGACCCGGCAGTATGCTGCGACCCGGAGCTTTGTAACCTCGTCCCCGCTGACGTTATTTCCGATTTTGTGTTTTGCCGGAATGAAGGTTACATTTGCCATTACATCGCCTCCGTTTCAATTAAGCTGTATAGGTATTGCGCCTGCATGGCAGGATCTTTATAGCTTTTTTCAGGCTTTTCAAAGCGGAAGTTTGTCGGTATTACCGGGGCAGGCTTTTCTTTCTTGCGGTCAAGTCGTCCGAGTGCTTCTACCCGGTGCTGTTTTTCTGCTTCGGCTTTGTCGAATGTATCTTTGTCTATGATTGCCGGGTAAAAGTCATCACCGAGGTAGTGACGGTTGGCCATCATCCGTTTTGCACCGCAGTGCTGGATTTCGATGCCGGCCATTTTAGCGGAGGTTTCAAAGGACGCACCAGCCAGGTAAGCTTCATAGAGTTTTCTTATCTTCGTGGCGGCAGTTTCATCAATAACCGCATTCCCGTTTTCAATTCTGTATCCGTAAGGTGTATGTCCCATTGTCATATCCTTTCCGTCAGGCAAAGTCCGCATTTGAGTTCAAAACTGAACTCGGTGCGGTTTTTTACCGTGATTTGCCTGACATGTTTTTCAAAGAGCTCCTCATCGAAGCCGTGCAGCATTTCACCTTTTTCTGCAAAATGCAGAAGATCGGTAGCTGCCGTGACCTTGGAAACATCTGAGGAGACAGTGTTATTCAATGCCTCGATCTCCTTGCGGAAGTCATCCGCATTGGAGAGTAGTTTGTTGGTTTCTGTGTTAAAAAGAATCTTGTCTATAAAGCCCTGTGCCGCCAGTTTCTGTAGATTTTCCCGCTGCTCTGTGTTCTTGGCAAGCTGGGTCGTCAGTTCTTGTACCCGGTGAAAGGAATCGTCTGTTGAGCCATTCCTTATGCCTTCGACGTAGGGTTTAAGAATGACCTTGCCGGAAAAGATTAACTTATTCATCATGATAGTGAATGCCAGCTTCAGGTCATCGTCCCGAATGAACATCATCGGGCAGGCTTCCTTATCAGCAAGGTGGGTATTACAGCACCACGCGACGTAACTCGTTCCTGCTGTGCAATGAATCCGGCGCTTGAAAGTGCTGCCACATTCTCCGCAGATTATCTTTCCCGAAAAAGCATAGCGCTGCTGATATTTCTTACTGTCTGATGAGATATTCTTTTCTTTTGCGTGCTGTTCAAGTATTCTCCCTGCGGCCTCGAAGTCTTCATGGCTGATGATGGCTTCGTGATGATTTCTGGCAAGGTACATATTCTTTTCTCCATGATTATGGTGGCGGTTAAAGAATGAATCGGTATAGGTCTTCTGGAAAAGGCAGTCGCCCGTGTATTTCTCGTTTCTGAGAATACCCTTAACTGTGGTGGCGTTCCAGTGTCCGCCTTTCTTAGTAGGCACCTGATCTTCATTCAGTCTCCGCGCGATAGCACTAGTACCTTGTCCAGAGAGGGCGTAGGTAAAAATCTGTTTTATGGTTTTTGCTTGTTTTGGGTTTATCACCATCTGATCACCGTTCCAGTCATATCCGTAGGGCGGGTAGCTGATTTTGAAAGTTCCTATTTCAAACCGGTTCTGGATTGACCATTTGCTGTTTTCTGAAATAGAAAGGGATTCGTCAGCAGCCATGCTGGACAGGATAGACAGGAAAAGCTCGCTTTCCATCGAACCTGTGTTGATGTTCTCTTTTTCAAAATAAACAGGAATATTCAGGGTGAGGAGTTTTCGTACCAGTTCAAGGCAGTCTGCAGTGTTACGAGAAAAACGGCTGATCGACTTCGAAACGATAAAATCAATCTTTCCGGCTTTGCAGTCTGCAAGCATATGCTTAAGCTCCGGACGTTTTTCCTTTTTTGTGCCAGTAATGCCTTCATCGTAATATACGCCAGCGTACTCCCAATCGCTGCGTGAATTGATGTAATTTTCATAGTGGCTAATTTGAGCCTCAAGGCTTTCGGCCTGTGCGTCAGAGCTTGTGCTGACACGGCAGTAGGCAGCTACGCGGAGTTTCTTCCCAGCGGCCTGCGGGCTTTTATTTTCTTCTATTTTCGTGACTTTCTTCAAAGCCTCATTCCTCCTTTCGCATGTCTATACATCACTCTAAAGCGTCTACACATCAAGCATTTTTCGGATATATTTCCACGAACAGAGGAGAGAAAGTTTCAAGATTAATGTCCGATAATTTGTTGAATTCAGTAGAAGAAATAAGGCCTGAATCAAGCATTGATTTTGCAATCTGCTGTGCCATTTTATAGTTAAGGTCTCCCTGAATGCGCTCCTGTGTGAAATATCCAGATGGAACACTTGTATTATTGTCTGTCATAACTTATCCACCTCCAATTTACCACTGGAGATGAACAGGTGATTTGAGCGGAAGAAAATAAAAAAAACCTGCGGGTATTCCAAAAAAGGAACACTCGCAGGCGAGAAACCAGATGATGGTTATTTCACTCTGATCTTCCAGCCGACCAGAATCAGATTGACATTTTGAATCAGTGAGCTGTTCATGGACTGGATAGCAGAAACAGTTGTACCGTACTGGCGGGCGATGGCAGAGAGCGTATCGCCTGATTTCACGGTATAATAAACAGGCTGAGGTTTATTATGGACGCCGCATAGCTCGTTCACCTCGGACTGCACGGAATCATAATCATAACCGGCAGCAGTGAGGCGGTTCTTCCGATCTTCGCCGTTGCCCCAGTTCCCAGCGAGCACTTCATGCGCCAGCTCATCAACGGTTTTTGAAGCGACGGGAGTAGGAGTATCGTCAGCTGATTTTGAGTATCCGTTAAACCCGCCGCCAATGATGACTGTCGGGAAGTCCTGATATGACCAGTCCATATCCACACGGCCATTGATGCCGGGAACGGAGCCATTGGAGCTGTGCTGCCAGATTCCGCAGGAGTCTTCATAGCTGCAGGCATCGGCCCACTGGGCGCACCAGTAACAGTAACGCTTGCGGACAGCGTCCGTCACAACAGATCCCGCGAAGGATGCAGAGGTATAAAATCCGGCAAAATATCCGGCAGCCTCCAGTCTGTCGCAGAAAGACTTAATCAGGCCGGAGCAGAAATCAGTCCCGGCTTCAATCTGCTTCTTTTCCTCCATGTCGAGGAAAACAGGATAGTCAAACTGCTTCCCGGCAAGTGTAGACAGGAACATTTCAGCTTCCTGTACGGCTTCAGAGAAGCTGTCTGCATAGCTGTACCAGTAAGCGCCGACGTGAAGTTCGGCAGCTTTTGCCTTCCTGTAGTTTTCTTCAAAGTACTTGTCTTTTGAGTTTGTACCGTAGCCTGCGCGGATGATCACAAAGTCAACTCCGCTGTTTCTGACAGCGTTAAAATCAATCGCACCCTGCCATACCGATACGTCAATTCCTTTTATAGCCATGTTATTTTTCCTCCTTATCCGTGTCTTTTTCATCACGGTTATGCAGCTGCTCCAGTACTTCCTTCAGCTTTCCCGGAATCGGAAGTCCAAGGTGGGCAGCATTTTCAATCAGGGACAGACCTTCATTCGAGATGTAGAAGAAGATGACTGCCGTCCGCAGGACACCAACCTGTCCGAGTACATTGATGTCGATGACGTTTGCGATGCCGACCAGAATGAAGATCAGCACCTTGCGGCAGATGCCGCGAAAGCCGACCGCCGAGGAGAGCTTTTTGTCGCTGATCGCACCCATGACGCCGGTGATGTAGTCGCAGACGACAAAGATCAGCAACGCGTAGAGCAGGCCGTCGCAGCCGCCAAGAAAGTAGCCAAGCCAGCCTCCGACAGCGGCAAAAACAAGTTGTAACGTGTTCCAGAATTCTTTCATAAGAAATTCCTCCTTTGATTTTTTGCATGAAAAAGGCGGCCTCTCGCAGGAAGGTCGCCCAGTGCATATAGATTGTTGTTTACGACTGCGTTTCCGTCAGCGTATAGGTGATTTTCATCGTCTTGTCCGCCGTCTTGATGACCGGAGTCGCCAGATTGTTGATGGTCGCAAGATATGGCGTATACAGATATAGATCCTTGTAGAAGTAATAGTTGCCATAGGAGCAGTAGTATTCCTGATAGGCGAAGGCCTTATATCTTGCCATAGATTTTCTGCCCCATCTTGCATAATCGTTTGACTGGAGATTGCGGACATGCAGCTTCGGTTCGCCGTTTAAGTAATACCAATCGTTAATCACGACATCATCGTCAATGAGGAAGGTATGCAGGCTTGAGCTGTTGTAGGATGCATTGGGCACGACCTCGATATTGGCCACGCTGGTTGTGTCAATCCGATAGACTGTATTTCCAATAGCAAACATAAGCCACTTCCCACTCATACCGATATGACTGATTTCTGAAGTATTTGCAGGCAGGATGATTTTTTGCGTGGTTGCCTTTTCTGCGCTTACGGTATCGAGAAACCATTCGTAGCTTTCGTGATTGTAATAATCCGTGCTGCCGGAGGAATAGCTGTATTTCTGATTGTCCCTCCGGCTGATTCCATACCAGTTGCCATCTGCGGCATGGAACAGATATGGAAAAGCATCGCTGGAATTGCTATAGGGAGCAATCGTCCCGTCCTTGTTCCCGCCGCTATAGGCATACCAGTATGGATAGTGGTTCAGCTCGATTGTTTTTTCTTCCACTGCATCCGTAGCAACTAAGCTGTATGGCCGCTGCATAAGTCTGGCATGGAGATAATCCTCCGGTACCTTTCTCAGGGTAACCGAGGTTAAATTATAAACAGGGATCATCTCCAGACGATAACCGTCTTTGATATATGTCCGGTGGTTCTCCTGATAATTGCTCTGGTTTCCTGGTATGTTTGAAATGACGTTATCGCTTTTTAAACGCACAAAGTAATTGCTGTCATACTGCGTTCCTTTGCCAGCCAGTACATTCGTGAGGGAAATACAGGATATTGTCCCGTTCGCCTGCGAGGTCGCAAAGTCCCAGACATATTTGAAACCGCCATCCACAGTTTTGCTTTCTGTAAGGTTTCTGCTGCCGCGCCGGATGTCCTCCGTATTGTTCGCGTCATTGGACGCGTATCCTATGAGCGGATTGTCGAGCGGTGCATAGATATTTGCAGGATCTTCCTCAACCGGATTCTGATATAGCAGGAGTCCGCCCGTCAGCCTGCTGTAGATTGGCAGCATCCAGTCCTCGCCATATTTACCGTCGAAGTAGGGATTGTTAAACATGGCTCCCTGGATATTGGTATTTAAGATGTCCGCGATTGCCTCTGTTACAAGGTTCTCATCCCGGTATATTTCTTTTTTGCCCGTGTGGACGTCTGTCAGTTCTATTGTGCTTTTTCCCTTGAGCATGTTTATTCCTCCCTGTTCAGATAGTCGGTTGTGATCGCCTTCACAAAGCCCGCTTCTCCGCTGATCACAAAGCGGTACATAAGCTGCCCGGTGATGGCCTTTTCCGACCATGCATCGGTTGAGATGGCTTCCAGCGCGGCCTTGGACATGCCGGATTTCTCCTCAGAAAGCTGCGCCCATTCCGTTCCGGTATATGTCCACCAAGCTTTCCCAGCATCAAATGATACGGCAAGGAGTGTGGCGTCATCGCAGTCGGCGGTTACCTTTTCAATGCCAAGAATAGAAGCATCGGACATGTCGATGTTTTCCGAGTAGATGACCTGCGGCTTCGGGATTCCGGTGTAACTTGCCTGAAAGGGCGGGAACCGGTTATTGGAATCATGCCAGTAAAGGATGGTCGGGTCTTTCAGGGAAAGAAGCAAAGCACCATCCGGGATTTCCTGTACGCCATTTGTCTCGAATATCTCTGCGGTCAGATCGGTATCCGTCAGTTTGGAAAGCGCTCCATTTGAAACCGTGTATAAGGCTTTTGTGGCATCCGTGATGAGGTACCTGCGGTTATATGGGTCAAGCAGCACTGGAAGGTCGTTTGACTGAACGAAGGCTGTCCCGGTTGCGTCCTGATGCAAAAATGAGAGATTCGACCCGGCTGCTGGCGTAAAGGAGATTGAACCTGATGTGGTAACCAGAGCGGATTCGCCAAGGTAAGCAGTATTCGTCGGCAGCGTTTCAAAATGCAGGACAATGTCCCCGGTATCAAGAAGCAGCAGATCCCAGACAAGCCTTACATCCTCTGTGGTCACGCTGTAGTTGGCATAGCCCTCCCAGCGGATGCGCAGAAATTTATAGTGGTTATAGATCGTTCCTTCCTCACGTCGGATTGTCCATACCTTTGCATCACGCCTGCAGACTTTGACCTGTTCGGTATTGCTGCCAATGCCCATCCACGAGTTGCCATTTACATAGATGTTTTCTGCAGCAACAGAATTGTAGATAAACCAGCTGACACCAGTCAGGGTATCGGTGCCATCATCGTTGCCAGAGTTGTCGCGGATGATGGCCATATTTTCTGTTGTGGCCAGAAGCTCTTTAATAGAAAAGTAATCAGCCATTTTGTACCTCCAATTCTGATACCGATTCAAATGCCGTAAAGTCAAGCGGATAGGCTGCAAGACTGCCGCGGTCTATTTCGCGGCTTTCACCTGTTATCGTTTCTTTGTAGCTGGTCTTTAGGATGACCTTGCCGTCTGTAAGCATGGTGTATGCCGTACCGGTTAGCTTCTTCGCAGGCTGCATATTGCCGTCAATAAACGGATCTGTCTTAAACGGCTCAATCGTGATGCCCGTCAGCGTATCAAAGTCGGCGGTAGAAATCGTAAGCGAGTCCATGCGGCCACGGTTAAGAGCACGTTCAGTTCCTCCGGAGATGGTGTATGCCTGCCGGAGCGTGAACTGCGTATCGTCGGTCACATAAACTTTGCTGTAGCGCATCTTTTGCTTATCACTGACATCAATTACGTCATGAACAATCGGTGCAAAGATTCTCAGCTGATCAGCAATCTCAAGTAGCGGCATACCGGTAAAAGCAAACTTTGAAATACTCTCTGTGATGCCTGCAGGCTCCGGTGTCAAAAGGGCCATTTCAAGAACTGCAGCAAGAGGAAGCGTCTGCATCCCGGCAAAAACAATCGGGAGGTATTCATCGCTTACTTCAATGCGCCCGTTCCATCTGTCCTGCGCGCCTAAGCCCTGGCCGGTAATGGAAGCAATAATGCCCTGTGCCTGTATGACCGCAGATCCGGGTGCAACCGAAATCCAAACTTCAAAGGTATGCAGCGTTTTTTCCTGCATGTCGAGAAGCGGGTAAAACAGGTTCAGGATGTGGTCGCCGCTGTGCCAGGTTTCCATCGGATGGAATTCTTCTACCTCATGCCCATCCACCACATAGGTAACCGTAACAACCGATTGACCATCTTCCTCCCAGGAAACAGGGACGGTGACCGTGGTAGCCAGTTCCCTGTTTTCGGTTTTGGTATTACCGTCTGCATCCTTTGTATCCTCGGGTAGGATGGTCGTGCCTGTTCCGGTCGCCGTGACCGCGCGTTTCAAAGAAGCTGCAGTAACTTGCAGGAGAACGGCTGCTTTGAATTCACAGTCGGTTTCTTCCTGCGTGGCGAATTCAATGTTTACAATCTCGACCTTGTCTGCGCCGAGCGTATACGCCATCGCATTCACATAGGAATAGGTCGCCATCTTTGTGGCCTCAACAGAATTGGTCAGCCCGGAGATATCCTTATCGTTCTTACTCTTGGCTTCTGAAAGGCGTGGATTTTTGCCGACACATTTGAGGGAGCACTTTCCGTTGACCTTGACTGTAATGGATGTGATTGCTGCAATCTTTGTGGCATCTGCCTGGCCTCCGGTAAATGTGAGTACATCACCTGGGTCGAGTGCCGGATCTCCGATGGTTTCAGAATCGAAAGGCACATAATTGATTACGGAAATGGCATTCAGGATATTTTTAAGGATGCGGGTTCTGGTTTCATCAAGGCCAAATTGGAGCAAGGGATTAACCGCAAGGTTCATCGTCAGCCCGTCATCCGGGTCAAGCGCATAGTATTCTGCCGTATTTGTGCGCCGGTTTGTTGAACTAATAGCCGTATATCTGGTGACGAAATCAGAAAAGCTGGAAGAATACCGGTGTGTGCTGTTTACGCTACAGACCGGGCTTTCACCGTATTTTACAAGCTGCAGCTTTCCATCCCGGTTAATGAAGGCAAAGCAGCCAAGCGCCTGAGAAAGATAATGAAGGAAATCCCGCCAGGTTTCGATATCATTGTCCGGATAGACGCCGAGAAGTTCAGTGCCATTTGGCAGAGCTTCAATTTCTGCTTGCGTCTGTGCAAGGCTGACCTTGCAGTCGTTACACATGATGTTTAGAAAATCATATGGATAACCGCTGGACTGTTCTTTTTTATAGGCTTTTTCAAAGCGCAGCATTCCATCATAGGCCTTGAGTTCCAGCGTCCGTATTTTCCGGTTTGCCTCCGCCACATAAAAGATTCCCATCGGGATATCCTCGACATTCCCATCCGGAAGTGCCATGTGGAAATCCAATGCAATCTGTGCGTCCTCTAATGAGTAACGGTCAACGTCTGAGAAAAGGGATATGCCAAGTTCCGCAGAATAGACGGAGCCGAGCTCTATTTCAGATGTCCCGGAGCACTGTCTTGTAATATAGCCGGAGCCCTTGACAATGTCCTTATTGACAAACGGATAGTTTTTCCCGGTTGCTGTGGTGATGTTCCCAGACCATGTAAAGGAGCGGGCATTTTCTTGTACTGCTGTCTTGTATAGATCAGATACGGGATACATAGCGCCGCTCCTTTCTCATCAATATTCCTTCAGTTCAAAGCTGACTTTCCATAGTCCTTTTCTGCTGGTGTCGTGTGCAAGGGAAGCTTTGAAACCGTCGATGTACATTTCTCTGGTCTCCCTGACCATTGTTTCTGTATTAAAAAAGTTGACTGCGAGCTTTGGCTTCCCACGCATCGCGGACAGCTTTTTAAGCCACGCCGGTGATACCTGAAAGGAGACGGATATCTGGGCAACACCGGATCGCACGATGTCGCGCTGAGTCGTACCGGCTTCCGTTTCCCCGGAACTGTCTGCCTCCACATCGGAAAGCGCCAGATCATAGGAAACAGGAAGCGGCATGTCTGTGCCATCGATATTTAAATATTGTGTAAATGCCATCATCTGCCTCCTGACCGGAGCGCCATCCGCTGCTGGGCGGTAATAATAGTTTCATCCAGCAGGGTTCCTCCAAGGTAAACTGGAATGGTAATGTCACCTCCGCCGCCCACATTTTCAAGAGCTGCAGAGAGCGCGTTTACCATCGTGCCGGTCTGGCTTGCTACGGCATTCTGAATCATGGCCTGCAGGGACGAAACGCCGACGACGGCTTCCGCACCGGCCTCACCTCCGGCAAGCAGGCTGTTTCCGCTCATCCCGAAGATGGTCGGTGAATCCAGAATCATGCCGTTTCCCATTGCCTTCTTATACCAGTCCACAGAGAAATGCGGGATGGACGGCGGGTCGAGCGAGAAGCTGCCGGAAATAGAAAAGTGCGGCAGCTTGATCTTCGGCAGTTCCCAGTTGAAATTGAAGATGCCCTTGAGCTTATCTACAATCCCGGATACAAAGCTCCAGATGCCGTTGAACACGCTGCTGAACACATCCTTAATGCCGTTCAGAATTCCGGAGATCGTGTTGTGGATTGCGTTGAAGGCTGTGGAGATGCCGGTCTGCATGGCATTCACCACGCCCATGACCACGCTCTTGATGCCGTTCCAAACAGTGGTGAAAACCGTATGGATTGCATTGAAAACCGTACTGGTAACCGTTTGGATGGTATTCCATGCCGTTGTAATAAAGGTCTGAATTGCGCTGACCACTATGGTTACTACCGTTTTTATGGCGTTCCAGATGGTAGTGACAACGACACTGATCGCCGTCAGAACGGTTGTAATGATCGTCTTGTAAATTTCAAAGTAGGTCGTCACGACGAGCTGAATCGCGGTAAAGATGGTTTCAAAGAAAGTCTTGATCCCGCTCCAGATCGTAGAGATTACCATCTGGATTGCCGTCATGACAGTTTCAACCGTAGTCTTGATGGTATTCCATGCATTCGTCAGGAACGTGCCGATGGCTGTGACGACGGTTGTAAATACCGTCTGGATTTCCTGCCAGATGGTGACGAAGAAATCTTTGATTGCCGTGAACACAGTAATGACGGTCTGTTTGATACCTTCCCATAGGTCAATCCAGAACTGCCGGAAGCCGTCGCAGTTATTCCAAAGATAAATGAATGCCGCGACCAGCGCAGCGATTGCCGCAATAATCAGGATGATCGGGTTTGCCAGCATGACTGCGTTCAAGGCCCCGAACACCGGAGTAAGGGTTCCGATGACGGAGGTGATGGTACCGACTGCCGAGATGACCTTGCCGATGACCACCAGAAGTGGCCCGATTGCAGCTGCAATCAGCGCGACCTTGATGATGACCTGCTGTACCGGTTCAGGGATGCCGCTCCAGATCTGCGAGAATGATTTCAGGGCATTGGAGATGTCCTTCAGCACCGGCGCAAGGGCGGAAGCAAGGCTGTTTCCGATGTCGGCACCGGTTTCCTTCAGGGAGTTCATGGTCATCTTGAACTGGTCAATCGGGTCGAGCGTTTCATTGAAGGTGTTCTCGACGCTCCCGGAGAAGTTGCCGAGGGAGCCGGACAGATTGTCAAGGTTCAGTTTTCCCGTTGCGCAGGCATTGTAGATTGCTGCGCCTGCCTTACTTCCGAAAAGGTCATAGGCTGCCTGCAGCTTTTCCGTTTCAGAGCCGTTGCCCTTCATGGTGGTGGAGAAACCGGCAATCGCCTGATCCAGCGTCTTGCCGTCTTTCGTCGCGTTCTTCATTGCAGTCTTTAGGCCCATCATGGCTGCCGAGGTATCAAGACCGGACATCTCGACCATGCCCATGAAGCCTGCGGCCTGCTGTGAATTCAGCCCCAGCTCTTTAAGCTGCACCGCGTTTGTCTGCAGGGCGGAAGCCAGCGTATCCATGTCGATGCCGGTTGCCTGTCCGGTCGCGTTCATGGCATCCAGCAGATCGCCTGCGTCCGAGGCATCCTGTCCGAAGGCATTCAGTACGCCGGAGACATTATCCACGGAGGTGGAAACATCCGTATTGTTCAGGTCAGCAAACTTGATGAATTTCCCGGAGAGATCGTCCAGCGCCTGTCCGGTCAAGCCAAAACGTGTGTTGACTTCACCGACAGCGGCACCGGCGGTCTCAAAGTCGGTCGGGATTTCCGTTGCAAGGTCTTTGACGGTCTGGTTCATGTCTTCCAAGGTCTGACCGGTCGCGCCGGTTTTCTGCTCGACGATATCAAGACCGGAATCCACCTCGCTGAAAGCAGCCAGAGAGGCCGCGCCGACCGCCACAATCGGAGCCGTCACGTGTGTGGTCAGTCCTTCACCGACCTCGGAGATTTTGCCGCCAACCTCCTGCATCTTGCTGCCAGCCTGTTTCAGGGTGGCGGATACGCTGGTGTCGGTTTTCTTGCATTGCTGCTCCAGACCTTTAAGTTCCTGCTCGGTGGCGATGATCTCACGCTGCCATGCATCATACTGTTCCTGCGTGACGGAGCCGTTTTTCAGGCCCGCGTCCATCTGATCCTGCACGGATTTTAACTGCGTGAGTTTCTCTTTTGTCTCGCCGACTGCCTGTGACAGGAGTTTCTGTTTTTGCGAGAGCAGCTCGGAATTGGTAGGGTCAAGCTTTAACAGGCGGTTGACGTCCGTAAGCTGCGACTGTGTGTTTCGGATCTCTTTGTTGACGCCGGAGAGGGCTTTGGAAAGGCCGGTCGTATCGCCGCCGATTTCCACTGTGATTCCTTTGATTCTGTCAGCCATGCGATGACCTCCTTCCCTTGGTTAAAATTGATCCATCTGTTCCTGCGTTGCTTTTGCGGGCCAGTCGTAGCTGTCATTACTCATTTCCGAGTACATGTCATTGACTGTACCGATGGTGAGCAGGTCGAGCTCGGAAATAGAAAGCCCGATTTGCACACAGCGGAGCAGGAACAGTGGCGTCGTCATTTCGCGTTCAGTTTCATAAGGTTTTTTTTAGACTCGACCTCCGTCTCCACATTCAGCCCCCACAGCGAAATGATCTGCGGCAGGATTTCATAAATGGAGAAGGTATTGAACTCATCAAGCCATTCCTCCGGAGTGTCCGGGATATCCGGATTCTTATGCTTGGCCATAAGCCAGGCGATGTTCTCGAAAAGCTCCAGACTGAAGGTATCCAGATCCGATTCCTGCGGATTGGCTTCGTCGATGCCTTTCTGCAGCTGGTTCAGATCCTTGTAGATATCCCGGTGGAATTTGTTCCTGTACAAACGAGGAATGGCGGCAGAGGCACGGAATTCGACCGGCTTGCCGTCAATCTCGATGGTTTTTGTAACTGCCATAGTGCTGCCTCCTTATGCTGTCTGCGAGCTGGTCTTGGAAGACGTTGTCGCAGTGGTGCTGGTGCTTGTGCTGGTACTGGCGGCGGCGGTCGTAGTGGTGGTCTTATCCTGCGGTTCATAGACCTTGGTGTACCAGTTGTTGTAGGTTTCCTCGCTGGTGTTCGTACCGGTTTTGACCTTTACCAGCCCGCTCGGAAGCGGCGAAACAGTAAGCGAGAGCTTCTCCGTCTTGACTTCCTTCTTGTCCTCTGTGGTATCGCCCTCCATCGAAGGTCTGGTCGCGCTGCAGTAATACAGGCAGTGGCGGATCTTCCGCTGGTCGCCGGAGAACTCAAAGAGCAGAGCAAAATGCTCCGGCTCCACATCCTTGTTTTCCACCAGCACGCCATTGGCATCTTCGGTTTCATGCAGGACATCCACAAGAAAGCTCTCCGGGATGAGCGCAAGCTCGAAGTCGCCGGAATAACCGTTATTGTTGCTGACCATGTAATACACGGAATCATCCGCGTAGAACGGGTCGTTATCGCCCTCTGCATCCAGTGAAAGGCTCACGGAGCCGGGCATGCTGACAGGCGTCCCGAAGGTGACCTTGCCATCCTCGTCAATCGTGACAAGTGCGTAGTGACAGTTCTTAAGACCGAACTTCACTTTGTTTTTTCTGTTAGCCATAGTGGCATCCTCCTTTAAATCTCAGTTTGATAGAGCACTTCATACATCTTCTCGGAATCAATCCAGACCTCGGATTTCTCCCACGGAATTTCATGGGCGGTCAGGATATCCTCCAGTTTTTCTTCCAGCTCCGGGTCTTTCTTATCCGTGTAGAGTTCCATGTTCAGCTGGCTGATTTTGAAATACACGCCGTTGTCTGCGAACATGTTGTCACTGCCCGGAAAGAGAAAAATAAGGAAGGGCGGCTCAGGAGACTCACCTTCGGCGAAATGGTCGTAGGCAAGAGGGAGTCCCGCTTCCTTTAACATGTTGGTTATGTCGTCATAGGTCATACTCAGCCGCCTTTCAGTTTCTGTTCGATGGTTTTTACAAGCGTTTCGTTGCCGCGCTGTTCGGCAGGCGCGATGTGAGGCTTTCCCTCGACACGGCCTCCGCCGCGTTTGGCGTGTCCGTTCTCAAGCAGGTGCGCAATCTGGTATCGGTTCCTCGAATGCACCACAAGGTCAATGCTCTCGGAATCCTCGTGGACATTTTTTACCGACCAGCTTTTCTTGTACTTTCCGGTATCGACGGGAGCGCCAGATTGGATGTCCTTACGGACAGAAGCCGCCGTATCCTTTACGGCATCCTTCATGTCGTCGGTTGCGAGCTTTGAATATTTTTGAAGCTCCTCCATGATTGCGTCGTCCATTTCGCTGATCGGTATTTTTCTGCTCATGTTTTTTTCTCCAGCTTGCAGTTGAATTTAAGGCTGTTCCGCTTGCAGCCCATCGGGTTCACATAGGTGATGTTGTAGATATGGCCTTCCGCGATGATCCGGTATTTTGTGGATTCCACGGCGGCAAGCTCGGAAGAGTACCGGCAGGTAAAGTCAAGGGATTCTTCCGGGTTAACAACAACGCCTTCGGATTCCGAACCGGTGCTTGTGCCGACTGTTGCCCAGCAGGAGCAGTAATCCGTCCAGCCGTTGGTGTGGTTTCCGTATTTGTCAACGGTGACCGCGCTTTTCTGAAAAGTGATTTTTGTCCGCATCGCGCCGATATTCATCAGAAGCCCTCCTTCCGCGTGCCAAAGAGAAGGGAGCGCAGCGTCATGTTGAGGGCATGGTGGTCGGCTTCCTCCCGGTGCTCGTAGAGATAGGCCACGGTGTAAAGGATGGCCACCCGGATGCGGATCAGGGCTTTTTCCTCGTTTGCCATAAACTCCTCGTCGGACTGTCTTGTGATGTCCTGTACCTGCTTTGTCGCCGCAGAAATCAGGCTTTTTATCAGCTCGTCCTCGTCACCGGTGGTGACCCGGAGATAGGCTTTTGCTTCCTCAAGAGTTACTTCCATCGTCCGCCTCCTTAAAAAGAAACCGCCTGCAGGAAGGTTAATTCCTGCAGACGGCTGGTTACGTTAGCTGCCATTTTGATCAGGCACCGGCCTTGACGGACAGTCCCTTCACGGCCTCCGGCAGGATGAGCTTGCCGTCGATGCGCTCAGAGGCAAGGAAGCCAATCTGGCCGTTTGCCGCGTAGAGCTCGGAGAGGCGCTTGAAGGAACGTCCCTGACGCTCGGCGATCCAGTAGTAGGAGAAATCGCCGAACAGAATTGGTACATTGCCTGCAACCAGCTCCGGCGCATAAATCGAAGTCTTATAAGGACGGTTCAGGATCGTGTCGGGCTGACCGACGACAACAGACGGCTGCCAGATGTAATTTCCGTTGTTGTCCTTAATCTTGCGGAGCGCCTTGATGGTGGTGTCGTTCAGAATCCAGATGGCCTTGCTCCTATAAACGGAACGCAGGGAGTGGAACACATCCATGATGTTGTCAAAGGAAACCGTGCTCCCGGTAATCTCTGTGGTCGCGCCTTTGGTAGCCGCCACCTTGGTGAAGATGCCTTCCGGCTTCTTGCTGCCATCGCCGGTGAGGAATGCTTCTTCCTCCGCAGCGCCGATCCTGCGGCCAAACTCCGATGCAATGTAGGTCTCGAGATCGAAAACGGAATCGTTCATAAGTTCCTCGGATACCTTGATTGCCGTGCCCAGCTTGTAGGCTGAGAGGCTGATCTGGTCGAAGGTGTCATCGGATTCCGGGTACAGGCCGTTTTCCTCCATCCATGCCGCCGTCCCGTGGGAAGCAACGACCGGGATGGTGTGCGTGCCGCTCTGGGTCTGAATGACCGTCGCAATCGTGCGGAAGAAATTCTCCTCCTGCAGGGCGTCAATCAGACGCTTCTCATATTCATCCGGGACAAGGTAGCCGCCATTGGCGTCGGTGCCGATTTCCAGCACATCCTTTACGTCGTAGTAGTTGCGCTTGCGGATGTTGTTCCAGAATGCCGCCTTGTATGCCTTGGAAGCGATGCCGGGCTTGTCGTCCGGTTCATTCTTCGCGCCGGGTTTGCCGGTAAGCGGAGCAGAGGTCGGAGCAGAGAGCATCTTGTCGATCTCTTCCTGACGCTGCAGACGTTCAATGTCGTGTGTAAAGTCTGTGACTTCCTTTTCCATCTTGTCGTAGGTCGCGGCATCCTCTGCGGAAACCATGCCGCCGTTCTGAGAGTGTGTATTCAGGAATGATTTTGCTGCTTCCCATGCCTTCGCTCTCTTGTCCATAAGTTCCATAATCTGAGTCATAATAAAAATCCTCCTTTAATGTGCGAGAAGCGAAAGGCGCTTCTCAAGATCGATAACGGGTACCATGTGTTTATCTGCTTCCGGCTTTTTCTTTGGAATCAGCATTGAGAGCAGTGAATCTGTGACAGCCTTGCGGGAGAAAAGCATCTCTATGGTGTCGTCTTCTTCCGGCAGCGGGTTCTCACCGCCAGCGAAAAGAACCTCATCCGCAAAGCCGAGCTTCCTGGCCTCCTTGGCATTCATCCAGGTTTCGGCATCCATGAGCTTTGAAATCTTCGCGCGGGAGAGCCCGGATTTGATTTCATAGGCGTTCATAATAGATTCCTTGACCTCTGACAGCATGTCGATGGCCTTTTGCATTTCTTCGGTATCGCCAATGGCGATGGTCGCCGGATTGTGAATCATCAGCATGGCCACGGGGCTCATACAGACCTTGGTTCCGGCCATAGCGATGACGGATGCCGCAGAAGCGGCAAGCGCGTCAATCTTGACCGTGACATTGCCCTTGTAGTCCATGAGCATGTTGTAGATTTGCGCAGCAGCAAAAACATCACCGCCCGGACTGTTGATCCAGAGGGTGATGTTCCCGTCTCCTGCATTCAATTCATCTTTAAAAAGCTTGGGTGTTACTTCATCGCCGTACCACGTCTCATCGGAAATTTCTCCGTCGAGGTAGAGTGTGCGTTCGCTGCCGAACGAGTCCGGTTCCTCGTTTCGCACCCAGTTCCAAAACTTTCTGGTCATAATGCCTCCTTACGTTTGTGCCGGGAGCTGCCGTTTTCTGGCTGCTGCTCCGGTTCTGTTTGTGGTTCTTCTTCTGTTTCATCCGGTTCCTCCTTTGCAGGTGCCGCAGCCGCAAAGATACCTGCGTCCGCGAGCTTTGTCATGTTGCCGTTGATGAGATACAGATCGCCGCCGTCCTCTGCCGGAATGCGGTCGAGGTTTTCAAGCTCCCGGATATCATTGGCGGACATCCAGCCGTTCTGGCGGCCTGTTGCATAACCGTTCATACGGCTTTGGTAATCGCCACGGAGCAGGCCGTCCACATTGAATTTGAAGAAGTATTCCTTTTTCTCATCCTGCGTCAGGAGCGCCCGCTGCATCGACTGTTCCCAGCGGCAGACCCATGGGTCAAGCGTGTACTTCACGAATTCCAGTGACTGCTGCTCGATATTGGAAAAGCTCGATTTCTCAAGGTCGCCGATCATGTGCGGCGGAATGCGGAAGATACGCGCAATCTCATCAATCTGGAACTTCCTTGTTTCAAGAAACTGTGCCTGTTCAGGTGAAATGGAGATAGGCGTGTACTTCATGCCTTCCTCCAACACGGCCACCTTGTTGGAATTGGAGCTGCCGCCGAAGGCTGCGTTCCAGCTGTCGCGTACTTTATCCGGATCTTTTACAACACCAGGATGCTCCAGAATGCCTCCGGGCGTCGCACCGTTAGCGAAGAACTTAGCTCCGTATTCCTCGCAGGCAATCGCCATGCCGATGGAATTCTTGGCCATTGCAATCGGCGAGTAGCCAACCAGACCGTCGAAGCCGAGCCCTGGGATGTGAAGCACGTCATATGGAGAAAGCCGGACACGGCTTCCGTTCATTGTGTGCGCCTCCTCCTGTGAGGTCTGGTACTCGTAATAAAGGTGTCCATCCTCGTCGCGGTCGACCGTCATGCGGTTCGGCATGAGCGGATAGAGCGCCACCACTTCACCTTTGCCGTTTCGGATAATCTGCGCGTAGGCATTGCCCCAGAGCAGAAGATGCGTCATAAGTGTTTCTCGGAAAACAAAAGAGGTCATTTCCGGATTCGGCTCATCGTGCAGGATAAAGTAAAGCGGATGGTCAGTTGCCTTTTCCTTGCTGCCGTCGTCATCGCTTCGGTACAGATGAATCGGAAGTCCCGCAATCGCCTCAGAGAGAATCCGGACGCAGGAATAAACCGCCGTCATCTGCATGGCAGACCGTTCTGTCACGGCTTTCCCAGAGGTTGTGCCGCCGAATAGGAAGCGGTAGGTGCTGCCGGTCGTCGAATCGGTCGGCTTGTCGCGGCTCCGAAAAAGTCCAGAAAATATGCTCATAGCCATCCCTCCATTTCGTTTATGGCTTCCCGGAGTACGAGAAAGCCGATCAGTGTCAGTAGAATCATTTCATTGCCTATATGAATAAAATGCCTCTCGTGTCATACACGGAGGCTCCGTTATCGTTGCCACAGCGGATCGCGCGGTCAAGCGCCATGATGGTTGCCACGGCACCGTCGATTTTCTCTGTGGATTTTTCCTTGTCTGCTTTAATGTTTCCGGCAGGATCAGTGCGGATGAAGATGTTGTCCATCATCCAGCGGAGCACCGGGTGGCCGCCGTGGGCGATACGCTTTTCCAGCGTCAGCTTCATCAGTTCTTTGGTAGGTGGCGACATATCTTTGAATCCCTGTCCGAAGGGAACAATGGTAAAACCCATGCCTTCCAGATTCTGAACCATCTGCACGGCTCCCCAGCGGTCAAATGCAATCTCCCGGATGTTGAAACGTTCGCCGAGTCCTTCGATGAACTTTTCAATGTATCCGTAATGGATGACATTTCCCTCTGTGGTTTCAAGAAAGCCTTGCTTCTCCCAGAGGTCGTATGGGACATGATCACGCCGGACGCGGAGATCCATCGTATCCTCCGGCACCCAGAAGTATGGAAGAACCACGTATTTGTCATCCTCGTCAAGCGGCGGGAAGACCAGAACGAATGCCGTAATATCTGTGGTGGAGGAGAGGTCAAGGCCGCCATAGCAGACACGGCCCTCAAGGTCATCATCGCTGACCGGGAAAGCGCACGCATCCCATTTGTCCATTGGCATCCAGCGGATGGCCTGCTTTACCCATTGATTCAGGCGTAGTTGCCGGAAGGAGTTCTCCTCACCGGGATTCTGCTTGGCAGATTCGCAGGCGGCTTCCACCTTGTCGATGCCGACCGTGATACCAAGGGATGGATTGGCTTTCTTCCAGACCTTTGGATCAGTCCAGTCCTCGGTTGCTTCGGCCCCGTAGATGACCGGGTAGAAGGTCGGGTCAAGCTTCCTGCCGTCAAGAATGTCCTGCGCTTTCTGGTGAACCTCATAGCAGATGGAGTTTGTATCATTTCCAGCAGTCGTGATCAGAAAGTAGAGCGGCTGCATTCTGGCATCGCCGGAGCCTTTGGTCATAACATCAAAGAGCTTTCGGTTCGGCTGCGTGTGCAGTTCGTCAAAGACCACGCCGTGAATGTTAAAGCCGTGCTTTGAGTAGGCTTCAGCGGAGAGCACCTGATAGAAGCTGTTGGTCGGCTCGTAGATGATCCGCTTCTGGGAAGCAAGGATTTTCACGCGGCGGTTTAAGGCCGGGCACATCCGCACCATATCAGCAGCAACATCAAAGACGATAGTTGCCTGCTGGCGGTCAGCGGCGCAGCCATAGACTTCGGCGCGTTCCTCACCATCACCGCAGCAAAGGAGCAGGGCGACGGCAGCGGCAAGCTCAGATTTTCCCATCTTCTTTGGAATTTCGATGTAGGCCGTATTGAACTGCCGGTATCCGTTTGGCTTTAAAACACCGAACAGGTCGCGGATGATCTGCTCCTGCCAGTCAATGAGTTCAAAGGGCTTTCCGGCCCACGTGCCTTTGGTATGAGTCAGGCTTTCAATGAACATGACGGCATAGTCGGCCATCTCTTTGCTGTAGGTGGAGGTCTTGGCCATGAAGCGGGTCGGCTTGTATTTTTTCAGTTTGCGCATTGCCATACAGTCCGCCTCCTTCAGGGCAAAAGAAAAGACCGCCGAAGCGATCTTCAAATCTTTATCAGTACGAGAGAAAGAGCCGCGTGGCTCCTGTTTCCCGGAATTTTCATTCTTAGGTTTTACTTAGTTGTAGTTGTTCAGAAGGATGCAAAGCGCCAGCTCTGCTTCCTTACAGGTGGGCTCGATGTCCCAGCCTCTGTCGTAGTTTGCCGCGACCGTTCCGTTGATCTTAATCATGAGTTTGGAAATCTTGCCTTTGTTGAGACCGTAGATCCCGCTGGGCTCGTCATAGTGCTTTACCCAGTAATGGCAGACTGTGTATTTGTTCTTGTCAGCCGCATCAGGAATTCCAATGGTTCCTTCGCTCCACATGGTTTATGCCTCCTTCACCGTCATCTTGAATGCGGGAATCAGGGCATGCTCGTCGCTTCCGAAGTGGGTGCAGCGTTCCTTGACTCTTACGATTCCGTCCAGCGTGCAGCCGAGATCTTCGAACCTTGCAATGGTTTCGATGAGGCTTGAAAAGGTGGAGCTGATGGTGAATTCCTTCACGCCAAGCCTTCTGCAGTCTGCAAGGATGGTTTCAATATCCTCGTCCCAGATGACCTCGGCGAAGTTCGGCAGCTCGTTCCCGGCATCCTTGCTGTAAAGGTAAGCCTGCGCAAGTGTCCACTGCACTCCGATGTCGCTCCATTTCATTCCGGTCTTTGCGTTTTCAATCGCTTCAATTGTGTACTTCATGGTGGTTCCTCCGTTTTCTTTTTGTTTCCCTTTCGGTATGTACATATATCACTCTGAAGCCCTTTATTAGCAAGCAATTCAGGCAAAATATATGTGACAATCCTGCGGAAAAATCACAGGGCCAAACTGTGTATTTTAGCCTTCGCCGGTCAGGATGAAGTGTGCATATTCTGACCGGTGATCTTCGAGGTAGAGAACCAGTTCATAGAAGTCACGCTCATAGGCAAGGCGCTGAACCATGCCAATGTCAAACATGTTGGTAAGGCCGGTATCGCGGATGGCAAGAATCTGTTCTTTGATTTTCTGTTCCATGTCAATCTGCCACCTTCCGGACAAGGTCGACTCCGTAGATTACATTGAGGCCGGAGCGGTTGTCCCAGTTTACGAGGAGGGAACCGGTATCATCAATCCCGGTCACCGTTCCTTTGGTACCGATGGGCGGTGCCTGCACATCGTCCATCTGAAGAAGCTCCACACGTGTGCCAGCAGGATACCGGGAGCGGAGAGCGTCAAGCTCATTTTGTCTGATCATTCGCATGTTGCCGCCTCCTTGTCCGGAGCGCCGTTCTTCCAGCTGGAGTTGCCGGAGAGGTTCTTTAAGAGAATCTTACGCTCTGCCTTGTATTCATTTCCGATGAAGCCCAGCCGCAGAAGAAAGCAGCGGAAGGCGTATTTCTCGTTTTCGACCGGTTTCTCTGTGGCGTTGATCCGTTTCTGATCTTTGCTGAGTTTGCAGAGGGCGGCAACGAAGTGAAGGTAGGTTTTGATTTCATCTGGCGGGAGCATGGCCTCAAACCAAGGGAAGCTGATTTTGTCATCCTCGATGGAGAAGCCGAGATCATCAATACCGAGTGCCTTTTTGATGAGGCTTCCTTTGGCTTCGAGAAGGTCTGTAAGGTTTCCGACGTCTGCGCAGTCGAGCGGAAGGGCAACGGTAAGGCCAGCGCCTTTGTCGGCTGCTGTCTGCGGAGCATCGTCTTCGCTGGCGCTTTCAGCAGGAGCGTCTGCAGTTTCCGGTGTGAATCCGTCTGCGATCAGGTTGTGCATCAGGCGATCGAGCTTGTCAGCATCCTCGCAGCTGACGCATCCTTCTTTGCTGACGGTGATGTCACCGATTTCATAGGCGCAGGTCGGCATGAGCTTGTATATGGCCTTGTCGCCTGTGATGTTGGAGATGGCACTCACCAGTGCCTTTCTTGCTGCTCCGGTTACGTTGTAGTTTGCTTTCATGGTATGTACCTCCGTTTATTTTGTTTTCCGAAGGCTTCCTGTTTGCCTTTCGGTACGTACATATATCACTCTGAAAGCCTTTATTAGCAAGCGATACCGGGCATATTCTGTAGTAAAACATCGACGAATATCAGACGCGGAATTTGTGTATTATACAGTCTCAAAATCCACCTGCTTGGCAAGCTCGGAGTAGCTGATCCGTTCGCCGTTTCTTACGACATACACATTTTCCGCGTCATTCGTGTCCTCTACATAGCGGCGCAGAATAACAGAAGCGTACTTTGGATCAAGCTCCATCATGTAACAGATGCGGTTCAGCTGCTCGCAGGCCATGAGTGTGCTGCCAGAGCCGCCGAAGGTATCAATCACTACAGAGTTTTCCTGCGAAGAGTTCTGGATGGGATAGCCCAGAAGATCCAGCGGCTTTGAAGTCGGATGATCCTTATTGCGCTTCGGTTTGTCGTAGTTCCAGATGGTTGTTTGCTTGCGGTCGGAGTACCACGGATGTTTACCATTTTGTAAAAATCCATAGAGGATTGGCTCATGCTGCCATTGGTAATCGGAACGACCGAGCACAAGGGAATTCTTTACCCAGATGCAAACACCGGCGAGGTGGAAGCCTGCGTCAATGAAGGCTTTCCTGAAGGTGAGCCCTTCGGTATCCGCGTGGAAGCAGTAGGCGGCACCGCCTTTTTCGAGGTGGTCGGTCATGTTCTTGAATGCGGCAAGCAGGAAGTTGTAAAACTCCTCGCCCTTTAAGCTGTCGTTTTCAATGGTCAGACCGTCTGAGGCTTTGAAGGAAACGCCGTAGGGCGGATCAGTCAGAATCAGGTTGGCACTCTTTCCATCCATGAGCAGGTTCACATCGTCGGCAGAGGTGGCATCGCCGCACATGAGACGATGCTTTCCAACAGTCCAGATGTCGCCGCGTTCCACAAAGGAGGCTTTCTCCAGAGCGGCGGTCAGATCAAAGTCGTCATCCTTGACATCCTTATCCGCACCGCCATCGAGGAGTTTCTCCAGTTCATCGGCACCAAAGCCGAGAAGTGAGAGATCAAAAGCGGAATCCTGCAGATCGGATAATTCCACGGACAGCATTTCTTCATCCCAGCCTGCGTTCAGGGCCAGCTGATTGTCCGCAAGAATATAGGCGCGTTTCTGTGCCTCTGTCAGGTTTTCGGCAAAGACGCAAGGCACGTTTTCATAGCCTTCCGCGCGGGCGGCTTCGATTCTGCCGTGTCCGACGAGGATGTTGTAGTCAGCGTCAATAACGGCGGGGCTTACAAATCCAAATTCCCGGAGGGATGCACGAAGCTGTGCAATCTGTTCTTTACTATGCGTCCGGGCATTCCGGGCGTAAGGCACCAATTTATCAATGGGTACCTGTTCCAATTTCTGTGTGTTCATTTACATTCCCTTTCTGGCCTGCAGGAGTCGTTCCATCACGTCGTCCTGTGGATTGAGCCCGCTGTATTCGGCAGAGCAGTTTTCCTTGACGATCTGAAAGATTTCATTCCACAGGCGGCTTGCCTGATTCATGTAGTTGATGCCAATGTTGATGAAGGGTGAAGGGATCGGCTTCCCAGTCGTCGGGTGCTTGGAAAGGTATCCGAGCCGAGTGGTCATCTCTTCGCACTGAATCCAGCGGGCGGAGCACATCGCGTAACGCTCTAAGAGCTGTGGAGACACCGCTTTTGCTACGCCGAGCTTATCCAGCCATTCCCATGTTTCCCGATAGATATCACCAGCTTCCAGGGTGGAGCCGTCATGCTGTTTGGCAGATAGAAAGTCATGCGGGGTTGGCATGTCCTCGCCTTCGACATCCGGTATGTCCAGCACAGTGAGATCTCTGCCGCCTGGATTTCCGTTTTCGTATTTTTCTTTGACGGCGGTCTTTTTCCGGCCCGCACCGGGACGTCTGCCGCCGCGACCACCTGTGTTATTTGATTTTGTCGGCATGATTTTTAACCGCCTCCTTTATTACCCGTTTGAAATCGCCTTTTTTGCACGCAAGAGGGGGCGCCGTTTTCCGCAGCATTTTCCACAGAGATTTGACCTGCCCCTCCCGCATCAAAATATTTCTTGCACAAAAGAAAAGACCACGAAGATCATCAGCGGTCTCCTCGGTCTTTATGGATCTTCTCATGACAAGAACGGCAAAGGCTCATGAGGTTGCTCTCATCATTTGTCCCTCCCTCGGAGAGAGGAATGATGTGGTGGACTTCCTCGACTGGTTTGTAGCGACCTTGCTTTAAACACATCTCGCAGAGAGGATGCTTGTGAACGTAGCGGTCACGGATTCGTTTCCATGCTCTGCCGTACCTCTTGCCGGAGGAGTAACCGCGCGTGAACTTCTCATAGTGCTGCTGCATAACCTTGGCATGCTCTTCACAGTACAGACCATCGGTCAGCTTCGGGCAGCCGGGGTAGCGGCACGGCCTCTTTGGTTTCATAGGCATGGCTGCCTCCTTTCCGGACAAAAGAAAAGCCCTGCAGTGTTTCCTGCAAGGCTTAGGGCTGCGCGTGCAGCCGTTCTTTATTCTGTTTCGCTGATTATATACTATCATAATGGCGGGGTGGACATCTTTGGACAAAGCAGGACATTTCGGGCGCATTTCATATGATGATGGGATGCTCCGGCAGAGAGGCATGCTGCAGAGCCTTGCCATGCCAGCGACGGATCGTGCGGGCGTCGGCACAAAGCTCGATGCCGATCTGCTCCCAGGTAAGTCCATGAATGTAACGATACTTTAAAACCATGCGTTCATCTGTATCCGGCACAGCCTCGATGACCTCACGGATCTGTTTCTTTAGGTCGGAGAGAGTTTCAAGCTCTGCCGCGATCTTGTTTTCCAGATCCCACATCTTTTCCAGCGTCCGGATAAAGGGTGCGTCCGTAGATCGAGAGGTCTGTACACGATCCTTGTCATATTGGATTGCCGACACGCTGCCAGCCATCACCCGGAGGTTCTGTACTTCCATCGTGTCGGACTTGATCTTCTGGTCAAGGCGATAAGCCTGATGAAGATATTCTTTTACGGTCATTTTGACTTCGCCTCCTCTCGCAGCTTTTGTATCAGGTAGTCGCCATCTACACTGGTGATGGTCTGATACCAGGCAGAATGGAAAAATCGTTCTATTTCCATCGCAGTGGACATGGCGTCTGTATTCTGTGGTTTTTTCTTCAGGCGCTTTAAGGCATCCCGATAATCCTTCACTGCCTGCAGAATGATGGCATTGATAAGATTTTCATACGGTCTTGTCATCGTGGCACCTCCAGATCCACCTTGACGGCATCAATCAAAGCGGACTGGGTCAGCTCCTTTTTGGAGAGTGCCTTCAGGATGCGTTCATCAATGGTGCCCTTGGTAATGATGTGCTGGATGACTACGGTATGAGACTGCTGGCCTTGCCGCCAGAGCCTTGCATTTGTCTGCTGGTATAATTCCAACGACCATGTGAGCCCGAACCAGACGAGAGTGGAACCGCCTGCCTGCAGGTTTAGGCCGTGTCCGGCTGAGGCAGGATGGATGACTGCTACAGGAATCTTTCCCGCATTCCAGTCAGCAATGTCGCGGCTTGTCTTGATCTCCCGGACATTGAAGCGATTCTTGATCCGGGCCAGATCGTGTCTGAACCAGTAGGCCACCAGAAGCGGCTTTTCATTTGCGGCCTCGATAATATCCTCCAAAGCGTCCAGCTTCCGGTCATGGAACTCCATGATCTCGCCGGTATCGGAATAAATGGCACCGTTCGCAAGTTGGGAGAGCTTCCCTGTCAGCGCGGCAGCATTGGCGGCGGTTATTTCGCCATCCGGCAGCTGCAGGATTAACTCCTGCTTTAAATTCTCATATCGGTCACGCTCGGCATCCGAAAGTGCTACTTCATATTGCGTGGAAATGAGCTCCGGCATTTTCAGGTGGTCGGTGGACTTCATGGAAATCGTGATATCTGAAATCCTCCGGTAAATGGCATCTTCTGCATAGGGTAGCGGCTTATAGGAATATATGATTTCGCCATTTCGCTTGTCCGGAATGAAATAATTTATGCGGTACTGTGTGATAAAGCGACCGAGGCGCTGCCCCTTATCCAGCAGCTTGAATTCTGCCCAAAGATCCATCAGTCCGTTGGAAGAAGGCGTGCCGGTAAGACCGATGATCCTGTGGATATAGGGCCGAACCTTCATCAGGGACTTGAAGCGTTTTGCCTTGTGGTTTTTGAAGGATGAGAGCTCATCTATGATCACCATGTCAAAATCAAATGGGAATCCGGAATCGTCAATCAGCCACTGCAGGTTTTCGCGGTTGATGATTGTAATGTCGGCGCTTTGCAGCATGGCCGCTTTCCGTTCCTTGACAGTCCCGACTGCAACCGCATAGGTCAGACCTGAAAGGTGCGACCATTTTTCTATTTCGGAAGGCCAGGTATCACGGGCAACGCGGAGAGGCGCTACCACAAGGACTCGATGAATTTCAAAGCTGTCAAAAAGAAGGTCAAAGATCGCCGTCAGGGAGATGATTGTTTTTCCAAGACCCATATCTAACAGGACAGCCGCGATGGGGTGGGTCTCAATATATTGGATGGCATAAGCCTGATAATCATGTGGTTCGAATTTCATTCAGCATTCCTCCAATCTGCTCCGGGTCGTCAATGACATAGACCTTAAAGCCAAGCCGCTGAAGCAGCCGGTGCCTTGAGAGCTGAAGCGGTCGCGGCAGTTTTCCCGGAGCCTTAAGCTCTGCAAAAGCGATATGGCCGTCAGGGAGTAAGATCAGACGGTCGGGCATTCCTGCAAATCCCGGAGACACGAACTTCGGTGCAATCCCACCGGCCTTTTTTACTGCCGCTGTTAATTTGTTCTCTACCTGTTTCTCGTTCATTGATAACCTCCGTCAGGTGCTTAATTACTGGGATGTGCAAGGTGTATCAATGGTATTTACTGAACTTTTTCTTATAGCTTTTTTTATTGCCCTAAGAGAGTTTTTATATAAGACCTTGATACACCTTGTCATCCATGGCTATTACTGCAGAAAATCCTCCTCTGCACCGGTGTCCTCACGAATGCGCAGCCCTTTAAAAAAGCGCTTCCGATTGAGTGTCAGCCGTTCAAATCCGGCCTTCTCCAGCGCAAAATAGAAGTCCGCCGTACTGCGCACATATTCGTTGCAGTCCAGTGAGTAGTTGCGGTACGCCTGATACAGCGACGAGGAGCTTTCCTTAAAGGAGTCATCCACCTCGCACTTCTCATCCAGAAAATGTCCGAACCAGTCGTTCTGGCTGCGGTATTCCTCAATGGCCTTCGTCACGCAGTCCGGGATCGGGATCTGGTAGCCCAGCGCAATTACCTTCATGGCTCCTTCGATGACCCAAGCCAGAATGCTTTCTCCGGCATTTTCATACAGGTACTCGCCGTAATTCTTGATGTCGGTTTTGCCCTCGATCTTGGCACCGAAGGGAATCACGATGAGCCTGCGCCAGATGCCGTCATCAGATGCGGAAACACGCGGCAGATGGTTGGTGTATAAAACCAGCGTGTGGCAGGGTTTGAAGGAGAACGGGTCTTTGTATTTCTTTTCCGCAAACACTTCATCGGTGGAGCAGAGCTGCTTGACGGTAGAATCATTGAGCCTTGCACCTTCCTGCATTTCTGCAGCGATCAGAAGACGCTTGCCCTTGACCTCCGCCATTTCCGGTTTGATGTTTCTGCGGCAGCCGACAGTCAGGGTATCTGCAGAGATGTTGCCGCTGTAAAGGCCCAGCACGCGGGAGATGGCATTCCAGAAGGTTGACTTGCCGTTTCGCCCGTCGCCGTAGGCAATGATGAGAGCTTCCACATAAACCTTGCCAATGGCGGCAAGACCGCAGATCATCTGAACATAGTCAATTAGCTGCTGGTCTTTCTGAAAGATGAGGCTTAAGTTATCAAGCCAGAGCTGCTGGCCCTTGATGCCGGGTGAAACCGAGGTGATCTTTGTAATAAAGTCATTCGCGGAATGCTCCCGCGCACCGGCCATTCCTTTTCTGAGGTCATAGGTTGCCTCCGGAGTACAGAGCAAAAAGCAGTCGGCATCCAGATCACGTGGCGAGATCTCCAGCATTGGATGGGATTCTTTCAGTGTGGATGTGATGTTCTTGGAGTCACGGCGATGGACAGCAAAGCTCTGATATGCCTTGGCGGAGAGAAATTCCTGATAGGCTTCCATCTGGTCTTTGTTCATGAGCTGTTCAGCCTTGGCCTTGGATGTATTGTCCAGAATGTCCTGCGCTCCGCAGTTCTTTAGCTTCTGGGCTGCATCAATCATTGCTTTTGCTGATTCGTTCATCTGCCTGCGGGTCAGCTCATGGGCGACAGCCTGTGCGCCGGGCTCTGTTTCCTGCCAATAGTGATCGCTGTAACGGATAAAGTGCGTGGCCGGAGAGTAGCGGAGTTCGCCGGAGAAGTATTTTGCCAGAACTTCGGCCTGACCGACATCGGAGAAATCCTCCGGCTTGTAGCTGTTTTCGTCGTTGTAGGCTTCGGGCGGGACATAGCCGTCCTCCTTGCTGATTTTTAAGTAAAAGCGCTGGGCACTGTGCCAGATGGTAGAAAGTTCATTGTTATCCAGCGGCGGGACGCAGGTCGCGGCTTTTTCCAGAAAACTCTGATAGGCTTTTTCAGAATCACCGTATTTCTTGATGACAATACCGGCAAAGCGGGACATAACAGCATTTCGACTGCCTTCCGGGATAACTGCGTCTTTTTTATGCCCACCGGGAAGGCCTGCATCGAACTCGTCGTCGTTTAAGAATTCCGTGAGATTCATGCGGCCAGGATAGAGCTCTACATTTGGCTCCTGTGTACCGAAAAAGAACCGAGCAGCATCCAGAGCCTTCGTATCAAAATACGGGAAGATGGAATTGACCAGCTTTTTCATGTCGCTGTAAAGGGTGGCGTCTGTCATCCGGTCGATGGGAAAGAGCACATGGAACTTCGGCCTTGCGGGCTTTCCGTTTTTCTCACGGTTATTGAAGCGGCTGTAGTGGATGGCAATACTTACGCCGGGAAATGCCTCCAGCACATCGGCAGGCGTGACCCAATCCTTCGGATCTTCCGAGTGATCGTTATCACAGTCAACGGGCAGGCAGTCGGCGGAGATGAAGTTTTCACCGTTGCGGTAGTGGTTCTTGTATTCGGCGCAAACATAGTCATGGCAGACAGCCTCTCTCAGGTTGTCCGTATTCATGACGACGGTCTTGTGCGGGTAGGAGCAGTTGCCGGGATTTCCGGTAAAATCAGCACTATAAAGTGTGAACATCAGTCATACACCTCCCCGGATTCGTCTTCGAGCACCTTTGTGATAAATTTCAGCGCCCGGATCATGGTTTCCAGCTCGCAGTCACCGCCGAGGGTGACTTCAAAACCATTACAGCCGTATTTGTCCATGAAAGGCGTGACATGAATATCTGTGCAGGCCTCATCGGAGATGCGGAAATAGGTGCGGCTGCCATGACCGGTATCGCCGCCCTGATAGCCGTTTGTCCCAGCTTCAACTTCGAGAATATTGGCGCTTACAACGTCACGGGTATAGGTCGTAATTTCTGTGCCGTCCTGCAGCTTTCTGCGATTTTCTTTAACTTCATACATAGCGTTAAACCTCCTGACATTCTTCTGTGAAATAGCGCAGGTAGTGGTTTTTCCACTTGGCGCGTTTGATTTCTGATTCCATTCCGGACGAGATGCGACTTCCGAATACCCAGACCTCCGAGCATTTGCTCATGAGGGCATTCCCAAAAAACAGTCCCAGTTCCCGTTCGTCCGAGCGGTTGTCATCCAGAAATTGCGGAAACAACAGATGTGGGGCGATGGGGATATATCCTTGCTCCACGGCAAAGCGGCAATAGCGTCTTGCGGCGGCTACATTTCCTTCCACATCACCGGAATAGGGTGAGCAGATGTAGACGATAGGCCGGAATGCGCGAAGCGCTTGTTTTTCACTGCTCTGGATATTGGCCAGTGCTTCTGCCGCAGTCGGGTCGGGATAACCCTCGCCATTTTGATAATCAAGATTCAATTTGGAGTTCTCCTTTCCGGGTGGATATAGAAAAGGCGTCCACCTCTAATTTTCCACTGGAGATGAACGCCTGATTTGAGCGGATATTTTTTAATCTTTTTTATAAAAGTCTGTAACGTAGCCATCAGCACGGAGCTTGAGACCGGGCGTCCACGGCGGTGTCCTTCCCATCTGTTCGCACAGTACGTCAAGCGACATACGCGGGTCGGCTTCTATGACCAACTCATCATGGATGTGCATGACAATGGAGCAGCAGCGTAGCGTCTTCATGGCGTAACAGAGGATGTCGCGGGAGGTTGCCTGTACGATGTTTTCCACAAATTTCGGGCCGTAGGAATCAAGACGTTCCCATTTCTTTGTGGAACCGATGCCTTCATAGGTGATGCATTCGCCGCCGAACTTGTTCGTCCCGACCTTCGGCTTCACATAGGCAAGGTTCCTGCCGGAAGGAAGTGTAATAAAGAGCATCCCGGAGCGGCAGGAGAAGGTCAGACCGTGGCTGCTGGTTGTGTGCTTATGCTTGACCGCTTCCATAACCGCGCGGTCAACATCCCACCAGAACTGGACGATACGGGGATTTGTCTGCCGCCATGCGTCTACCAGCGGAGGAAGCTCGTCCTCTGAAAGCCCCATCTCGATGGCACCCATAGCTTTGAGTGCACCGACCGAGCCGCCATAGCCGAGCGCCAATTCAGCAATTTTGCCTTTTTGACGCAGGTGGCCGTTGATGCCGTGCTTCACGACAGGAACACGGAACATCTGACTGGCACTGGCGCAGTAAATGTCGCCGCCATCTTCAAAGACCTTCTGCCGCCAGGTCTCACCCGCATACCAGGCGATGACTCTTGCCTCGATGGCACTGAAGTCGGAAACATAAAACTGACAGCCATCCTTCGGAATAAAAGCAGTGCGGATCAGCTGCGAGAGCGTATCCGGCACATCCTCATAGAGCATTTTCACAGCATCAAAGTCACCGGATTTAACAAGTGCGCGGGCATCTGCGAGATCCTCCAGATGATTCTGCGGTAGGTTTTGTAATTGAATCAGTCTGCCTGCCCAGCGGCCTGTGCGGTTGGCTCCGTAAAAAGCAAAGCAGCCGTGCGCTCTGCCGTCATCGCATGCGGCGCGTTCCATCGTCTGGTATTTCCGAACAGAGGATTTGGCAAGCTGCTGGCGAAGTGTGAGAACGGTCTGCAGCTCTGGTGAGGCAGTTTTTAAGAGCTCTGCCACGGCCTTTTTGCCAAGTGTGTCGGTTTCGAGCCCGTTTTCGGAGAGCCATTGCTTCATCTGCTGGACGCTGTTGGGATTATCAAGGGCAGTGAGCTTTTTCATTGATGCGGTCAGCTCCGTCCGGGAGCGGGTATCCATTTCGATGGCCTTCTGCACCAGATCCATGTCGAGGCGTACACCGCGATCATTGATTTCTTGGTCGATATGATATTCATCCCAGACCGAGTCTGGCACAGGGAATTTTGCAAGCCTATTCTTGATACCCATTTCGACTTCTACGTCTCTTTTGTTATATGTTTTAAACACTGACCATTTATCAAGAGCATCTTCAGGAAGATTTCTGCTGCGACCACCGTTTATTTTGGTAGGGGCACATGGTACAGAAAAATATTTGATGAGAGCTTTACCTTCATCCATCTTCTGATCTTCAAGCTTCAGTACAGCGCCGACACCTTTTAAGGAAAGCGGCAGTCCCATTGTGGCTGCCCAGACCATAGAACAGTACCAGCTTTCAGGATTTAAGAAGCGGGAACATTTCTGCGAAAGAGGGTGTGTATCATGGAAGGGGTCGAGATTTATACCTAAATCACGTAGGTATCTTGACAGGCATACGCGTTCGAAGTTCGCGTTGTATGCCCATTTGATGGCTTCGTCACTGACAAGCGCGTCGATGATCTCCTGTGGAATTTTTTCTCCTTGAGCTAGATCGATTGTCCTGACCTCGCCGTTGTCAACGGAATATCCGAATAACAGAATTTCGAAGTCTGGAGATTCTGCGTATTTGTATACACCGCACTTGGACAGATCCACGCTGGAAAATGTCTCCAGATCCAATGACAAACTGTTCACTTTAGCCATGCAAAATTCCTCCCCGTTTTTATTGCACTGATGATTGTTGGCGTTACGTCATACATTGCTGCAAGCTCAACTCCTTTAATTCCGCAGCAGAATCCGAATCGAATTGCTTGAACGTCATCGACCGACAGTTTTTTCCATTTGCCTCCTTGCCGGTACACATCAAGAATGTTTTCCAAACGGGTTCCGTAGTGTAAATTTTCAAGCCTGTTATCTGTTGGATCCCCGTTTCTATGCAGCACTTCCATGCCTTCTTCCGGAGGCCCGACAAATGAAAGCATGACAAGCTGATGAACAGGTCTTCCCGCAGTCCCATGACCGAGAACAACGGATAGATGTCCTGCCTTGCAGTACCTACCCGGGCTGAGAATTTTTCCTTTCACAGTTCGGTAGAATAATTTGCCTGCGTAATGACATTTGCAGGGAACTCGTCTGTCGAGACTGCGGATTCTGCCTTCTGTACTGACCTGATATCGACCTTCATATCCAGGTATGTCTTTCCATATTTCTATTTTCAAATACTCGCCTCCAATCAAACAGGCGACAGAGATCGTTCCCTGCCGCCTGCCGTAAATTATTTATCTAAGGATTTCATGCGTTTTTCGTGATATTCGAGATCACGAGCTGCCTGATCCTTTTCGCGCTGTTCATGTTCCATACGGCGCTTTTCCTCTTTGCGGTCATTGAAAATTGTCTCTACGGCTACAGCTATCCATGTGAGGACAAGCACGCAGAAGCAACCGACGAGAATGTTACAGAGAATTGTAGAGATCATTACTTCGTTCATTATTTCACCTCCCTTAATTCAGAAAGTCTTCATCGTCATCAGTGACGAAGTCAGACTCAGCACTTGCCTTGCCGCCAAGAGGCTCGCCGTCACGGATCTTCTGCAGGTTATTGAGGCCGCAGGCGATTCCCTTGTTGCCGGAAGAGTTGAAAGCATAAAATGTGATGCTGGCTCTGCCATAGACGCCGGAGTACACTTCGGAACGGGTCAGGATGGGATTCAGGTCCGCATCCACAATACCGGGAGCAGAGGTGGCATTGGCGTTTACAAAGTAGGCATTCTTGTAGGCTTCATCATCCGGACGTTCAACATCGCCATCACGAAGCGGAGTCTTTAATACAGAGAGAGCAGGGACAGACTTGCCGCTGCCCTTAAGCTTTGCTTCGCCTTCCTTGTAGGCGGCTTCAATTGCAGCATGAATCTTGGCTACCGTTTTGGTATCTGACTTCGGGATAATGAGGCTCACGCTGTACTTCGGTGTGCCGCCGTTGATGGACTTCGGTTCCCAGACGTTTGAGTAGCTCCAACGGGTGTCGGTACCTGTGATAACCTTCATGGGATTGCTGATTTTCATATTCTTACTCATAATGTTTTTCCTCCATAAAATCATTTTTTGCTGTGTTCATGGCCGGGCGTTTATCGCTTTCCGGCGCAAGAGTGGGTTTTCCCTGCGGCTTTTCGATGTAAGCCGTCAGGAGTTCATCGAAGCGGGACTTTCCGAGGAGCTTCTGCATGGCAGTGACGCCGAGCAGCTTCTTTTCATACGGATCAAATCCTGCTTCCTCGACCGTCTGGATAACAGCGGCCTCGTTACTGTATTTACGGTTGGAGCGGCCTTCGACCAGCTTCCAGCCGTTCCATTCCTTCCCGGAGAGCGCCTGCTGCAGGGCATATTCCTTGATGTCAGATGCCCAGCTGATCAGCTCGTCCACCTTGTAAAGAATGACTTCGATTTCGGTGTCCGTCAGGAGCGGCGGGAGTTTGAAATCGTACTGTGCCAGCTGCAGATTGGCTTCGGCTCTGGCGCGGCACTCGTTTCTTGCCTTACAAAAGCCGCACCATTCTCCGCAGAGAAAGTTACCGTCCCCGGCAAATGCAAGCTCTGCTGTGGGTTTCAGGACTTCGTCTGCCCAGCGGTACAGATTGTCCTTACTGATATCGAAGGTGCTGACATTTTGCCGTCTTGGCTGGTAGATGGTCATGCTGACCTGATCGATGTCGTAGATGTCATCAAAGAGTTCAAGAGCCCCGAGGGCGTAGCACTTCATTTGCGGATTCTCTTCAGCGGAAACAAGAACGCCGAGGCCGTATTTGAAATCAATAACCCGGAGCGTGCCATCTGCGATGACGACGCAGTCGGCGGTACCGAAGCCCTGTTCTACCCAGCGGGAGAAGTCAACTCGCTGCTCAATCAGGACAACCGGATCAGCGCAGGTCTTCTTTGCGGCCTCGACCTGCTCCAGCACGAATTCGGCATAGCCGCTGGTGCAGTCGTCCATCTCTTCGGAATACCAGGAAAGTCCATCTGTCGGATCGTCTGTCGGGAGCCCCAGCACTTTCTTAAGCTTGAACTCCGCGAGTGCATGAGCATCAGTGCCTTCCGCTGCGTAGTCGCTTCCTTTATCCTCGTAGGTCTCACAGAGCCGTGCCGATGGCGGACAATGAATCCATCTGTCAGCGCCGGAGGCAGAGAGGATCGCGTGTTGCTTACTTGCCATTTCCGATTGCCTCCGCGTCCTTCATCAGGGCCTCATAGTTTGCCGGATCAATAGCGGAGAGCTTTGTCGCTCCGTATTTCTGAAGCAGGTCACGTACCTCGGCAGTGTGTCCTGCGCGGGATTTCCCGGCAAGAACAGATCTTACGTCCTCCAGCTTTAATTCCGGCTTGGGTTCTTCTTTTGTAGCAGCAGTTTCAGAACTTTGCTGCTTATTGGAATCGTCTGCGCCGGAGAACTGCTGGTAAAGCCAGTCGGCTGCGTCGTTAATAGCGGTAGCAGCACTGTGGAGATCTTCGATTGTCTGTTTCATGTCTGCCATTTTGCTCATAGGTTCTTTCTCCTTTCTCGGATTGTCTTTGCGCGGCAAGAATTGAGAGGTTTCTTGCCATTCTTGCTGATACCTGACTGATTGTTGTAAGGACTTCAATCATTTCAATGTTGGTATCGCTTTTGTGATAAGCTTGCATCTTGATGCTCACCTCCGTTTCTGAGAGGCTGTTTTGTTGTGCCTCATACTTTCCCACTGGAGATGAACACCAGATTTGAGCGGATTTTCTTTAAAAAAAATTTTCTCTCCGACTGAGGTTGACCCAGCCAGAGAGAAACATGTGCGTTACCTATTAATAACCACGTACTTTACGCAATTCAGTACGGATGCGCTTCATCTGGTCAGCAAAGGTACGAGGTTTGCGGCCCAAAGCCTCAGCGATACTACGGTCAGAAATCTTGTCGTTTTCTTTCCATAATTCAATAATGCGGTCGGCATCAGGGTCGAGTTCCCGAAGACGCTGGAACAGCTGTTCTAAAAGTGCACGGTCTGCATAGATGTCCTCCATGTTAACGGACGGAGTGAGCTCGGTATCCAGCAGAGAATTCTCATCCTCGGTATTTGATGCATCGAGCGAAAGTGTACCGTAGCCTAAATGGTGTTCACAGTTTTCACAGTCACCATCGCAGGCCCAGAAGAACTTTTTCGGGCATTTGCAGCGATGGTGGTATTGCTCTTTCTTGCGTACTGCTCCGGCCATACGGTAAAAGTCCTGAAACTGTTGCTCCGAACAAGAAATTTTCTGCTTGGTGGAACGGATGTAGATAAAGCGTGTGTTTTGATTGTCGTTGATTGCCATAAGATTTTCTCCTTTCGGCTGTTAAACCGAAGCGGAGATAACCTGTATGGCTGCCAGTTCTGCTTTTCATAAGATGGTCACCTCATGCGGATTTCTCCGCTTCAAATCGGTGACCAGCCGTTCGTAAGCTGGCACTCATATTGAAAGTTCTTCCATCCATCAGCTACGAACACACCTCGTGGCCACGAAGAAGGTGAGCAAATTTCAGGAAAAGTAGTTTTATGTCATGCTTAGGACAAGAATGCAAAAGCAATAATTCAAATTAGCGATAAAATATTTGCGAACGCGATGTAAATATTCACGCAAACAGTAGAAAAATGCATTACAATGTGCTATAATTAAAAAGTGCATTTGTCTTAAAAAATACGTTTTGTCAGAAAGCAGTGGTTTGCTGCTTCTGAAATTAAGTATAGAAAATCAGGCTGGTACGTTTGGGTACCGGTGGATATGTTCGGATATGAACGGATACGGAGGTGCTTTTGGCAATGGTGTTTTGTGACTTCGCTCAGCGCGTATATTCAGTGATTGGCTCCGGTAGTAACACAAGTGCCTTCGCTCGCACACTGCTTGATACCATCGTTGTTTATGAGGATGAAGCTTTGAATCCGATTCAGGAATTAAAGCCTTCGACTTTCAAGGCCTACTACAATGGAACAAACAACATCACGAAAACAGCAAAAAAAATAAACGCCAACGTGGAGACGTCAGCGTTTGAAGAATATATTGATTCTTTCCCGGATAATGCTGTTCAAGGACTCTGTAGTTTATTTGAAGAAGCCATTCCGAATATCACACCATATAATGCGAGTCAGAAACTGGCAGAGTTGTTTGCTTCTATTATTTATGAAGCTGCTATGGCAAAGCCAAAGGCTGCGAGCAAAAAGAAAACAAGCGAGGAAACGACTACATCCGCGCATGATAAATTGACTGCAAAAATTCTCGCCTCTGGGGAAGCGATGGCAAAGGCCTGGGCCGGGGCTGTGAATGGATTGACGGAGGAACAAGAACAGACTGCTAAAGCAAAAAGCATCCCGGTATTAAAGCCGGGTCTACTTTCGGATGCAGATAAGGGATTACTTTGTCAATTCAAAAAAGATGTAAAAGGACTTTTGAAATACTGTATAGATAACGATCCTGCAGCACAACAGACAAAAATTAGTCTGGCAGATGAATTGCACAGCGTGCATCGGAAGTGGCAGTACGACCTGCGCGAGATTGAGGATATCGCTTTCCGTCAGCTTGTAATCGATACGACACAAACTATGGAAGAGTACTCCTATTATGTGTCTGATGAGTTTTTGCGTCTGATACCTGGCACGGATAGATTGTGGTTTAGAAATGAATCGGCCGAAGATGGTGACCGTCTAAGAAATGTTCTCCAACCGAAATCACATGAATTAAGGCTTGCAATGGCAGAATTATATAGAAGGTTGTATCCAATTCCAGAGGAGGCAAAGCAGGATGAGGCAGAGCCAGTGGAAGCAGAGACTGTGGACGAAGAATCATCAGGTGCCGCAGATGCAGCAGGAGATGGTGTAAGAACTCAAATAATCAACAATCCGACTATTGTAAATCAGTACGGTGAAAAGAATGTTCATATTGAACATGTTGATAATTTGAAGCTCTGAGCGGAGGTGAGCCTATGAAAGATGAAATACAAACGATAGCTGGTGTTGGCTTACCGGCAAAAACAGTAAATCAGTATGGCGAGAAAAATGTACATATTGATACAGCTGAAAATGTAACACAGAATATAAACATAAATTTTCCATATGTGCAGAGAATGGCAAATGGAACCATGCAGCCGACCAGCCGAGTCATCAATCCAGAATATTACAATTTATTTGTGATTGGTGATGAGACTTTTGAATATGATCATTTCATAGTTCCAGCAGATCGTGCGTTATCGAGATATTGGACATCAGAGGAGCTTCGGGAACGGTATGGCACTTTGTCTGAGACTGCAGTTGAGGCAATGAAAACCTTTCCAGCGCTGTTCATGCCAGAGGCAGAATTTCAACATGCAAGGGCTGGAGAAAATCAGCAAGTATTCTTTGGCTTTGTTGATGGAATAAGAAAGCAGGATAACGGAGTCAAAATACGATGTCAGTTACTGTGGCCCATTCCCATGCAGCAAATAAGCAATATTGGTTTTGAACTTGGCATGTTAGATATGACGAGAGGCATATCAGAAATGAATCATACGCATTGGGCAATTAAGCACATCAATCTAAAGGAAGAATTGGCTGATGCGAAGATTTCCCTGTTTGGCTTCTGATGGGAGGTGAAAGCATGAGAGACAAACTGACATCTGAAATTGTAAAATTGGACATGAACGATGCCTCCTACAAAGGTTGCGGGGTATCGATTGTGCCGACTTATGTGAATTTCTTTTTTGGAAACAATGGTACGGGCAAATCGACCATTGGCAAAGCGATAAAAGTTGATCGTGGCGTGGAGTGGCAGCCCGGTCGTTCGGTATCCGATTATAAAGTGCATGTTTATAATCAGGATTACATTAGTGCTAATCTTCCCAACTATCATAACCTTCCAGGCGTGTTTACCGTGAATGAGGTAAATGTCACTATTCAGGCAAAGGTCGATGAGAAGCAGATTCAAAAGGAAAAGGCATCAACTGCCTTCTCAGAAGCAGGCGAAGCGAAAACGAAAAAGGCCGCTGCGCTGCAAGAGGCATTGGAGCGGTTCCAGCAGGAGTGTTGGGAGAAAACCGCAAACTTGCGAGCAGAGTTCAAGAAAACACAAACGAACCGGATGCAAAAGAAATCCTTTGCAGAAGGGGTACTCGAAGTAAGGACGCCCAAAGAACATGATGTGGAAGCTTTGCACCGCCTCTATGCTGTAGCCTATTCTGACGACGCAAAAAAATATGAGCTTTTTCCTTCCATTATAAATACAGCAGCGCTGGATGAACTTGAAGGCAGAGATATTCTCGGAAAAAGAATCGTAAGTAGTGCAGACACGCCTTTTGCGCAGTTCTTGAAAAAAATAAATGCGGCCAGTTGGGTACAGCAGGGCCACAAACAATTTCATGAGGCAGCAAAAGATACATGCCCGTATTGTCAGCAGCCTATGCCGCTTAGCTTTGAAGATGATCTAAAGGCTTGCTTCGACTCCAGTTATCAGGAAGCAAAGCAGGCCTTGGCAGATTATTATGAAGCCTATAGAAATGAAGCGAATGAGATAGTAGCACCATTGCTCAAGCCGCCTGCGGTGTTGAAACCGGGCATGGACATTACGCCTTTCACTGATAAAGTAGCAGCCATAAAAGGTGTTATCTCGACAAACCTGCAAAAGATAAAAGAAAAAATTGATGAGCCAGCTGAGCTTGTGGAAATCGAAGATGTCGCATCAATGCTAAGCGAATTGGAGAATATCATTGATGGTTTTAACACGCTCATCAAAGAAAATAATAGCGTCCTCGATGCAAAACCAAAAAAGCAAGCAGAATGTAGAACTGCTGTCTGGGAACATTTTGCTTTTCTTTTGGCTGATCAGGTTAGCCGGTATAAAACCAGTAAGGCCTTATTGGAGGACGAAATCTCTAAGCTGATTACGGAAATTTCAACACAGCGGACAGCAATCGGTGCACTCACACGTGAAATCGCTGAGCTCAATAAAGACTGTGTAAATACAACCGCAACAATTGAGAGCGTAAATGTACTGCTTCGAGATTCTGGTTTCCAAGGCTTTAGTATCCGGGAAAAAGAAGGAACGCCAAATGTATATGAGGTTGTTAGGCCGGACGGAAATATTGCAGAAAATCTAAGTGAGGGTGAAAGAAACTTTATAGCATTTCTGTATTTTTATCATCAGGTTAAGGGCAGTGATAATCCAGATGGGAGCCAGCTCGATAAGATTGTTGTAATCGATGATCCCGTGTCCAGTATGGACAGCAGTGCCTTATTTATTGTGAGTGCCTTAGTCAGAGAGATGATTCAGATTTGCGAGAATAACGCAATCGGTGTTGATCCGGTCGCAAAGGCAGATTACATTAAACAAATCTTTATATTGACACATAATGCTTACTTTCATAGGGAAATCACATACAATCAGGTTAAAAATTATTTGTTTGTGAATTTCTATTTGATCAGCAAGATTGACAATAAGTCCTCTATCAAGCTTTGCACGAAAGTCAATCCGGAAATAATGACCGAAGAAATAAACTACAATCCGGTACAGAATTCGTATGCCGCTCTATGGGAGGAATATAAAGAAATTAATGCACCGATTCCTCTGATGAATGTTATTAGGCGAATACTGGAATATTATTTTCTACAGCTTTGCGGATACGACGGTGTGACGCTTCGAAAGCGTATTCTGATCGATAACAAGGATAAGTTCATTACAACAGATGCCAACGGCAAAGAGGATTATACACAATACCAAATGGCACATGCAATGCTATCTTACATCTGTGCGAATTCTGTAGGAATCAATGACGGCATCAATTTTGTAGATGACTGTGTAGATGTAGACCAAACAAAAGAAACCTTTAGGCTTGTATTTGTGTTAATGGAACAGAAACAGCACTATGACATGATGATGGGAAATCAGTAAAGGAGAAAAAAATGCGAATCAGTTATAACAAGCTGTGGAAAATGCTAATAGATAAAGGCATGAAAAAAAGTGATTTGAAAGAACAAGCTGGAATCAGTTCAGCTTCAATCGCTAAGCTTGGTAAAGGTGAAAATATTACTACTGATGTTCTGATAAAAATCTGCGAATCTATGAATTGCCATTTAGAGGACATAATGGAGACAATTCAAGATGACGAGTCCTGATTATGGTACAGCGAAAGGAATAAGATTAGTATGGGCGTAATTATTACGGCCCGGAATTTTTCTCCACAGAATCAAGCCGGGCTCTTAAAACCAATTGTTTATTGCTGTCCGTATGCAGGCGTAACAGAGCATGCTGTGGCGATAGATCTTGAATTGGCACAGGCGCTAAAGGCAATTAAACCAAAGCGACGGACAATGCAAATCGAACGCTGTTTTGCAGATATACTATCGAAGCTCCCGGATGGAGTAGTGTTGAAAGATTTTGATGTACTTTTCAATCCGGACTACAAAGTTGATGTGATGACGATGATGGTGAATACCTGCAAAGCAAAACCTTTTGGAATTCTCTGGCCAGGTACCTTTGACGGCACCAGACTTGTATATGCAGAAGAAGGATTTCAAGATTACAAAACGTATGACGTGAGCTCCTATGACATCACGTGCATCGTATAAGGAGGAAATGCGAGATGAAATATTCAGAGCTTATTAGCTTTAGTCCGATTGAATCTACCTTGCAGTTGATTCAGTCCAACAGCAATAAGGCAGAGGAAATCAATAACATTAAGACCTACGTGATGTCTGAGGGCATGGCGCAGAGTATGAAAGCACCGGTTATCGACCAACTGCAAATGGATGAGGTCGTTGATAATAAAGGCGTGCTTATTGTTGGTAACTATGGTACTGGTAAATCTCACTTGATGAGTGTTATCTCCTCCATTGCTAAAGATGCAGACAATTTGCAGTATCTGCAGAATAAGACCTTTGCAAAAGATGTGGAATGCATCGCAGGCAAATTTGAAGTGCTGCGCATTGAAATTGGTGGCGTTACTATGTCACTTT